>ERZ1292623.33-Hain-H51-01um-R1-33-length-152781-cov-11_pt1 | contig 137294 bp, 152 predicted proteins | sample MGYA00564398_ERZ1292623 | MGnify/ENA primary metagenome ERZ1292623 (study PRJEB36523, sample SAMEA6512633) | groundwater metagenome | collected 2019-01-07 | study: AquaDiva: Metagenomics assemblies of 32 groundwater samples
TGAATGCGTCTTCTATTTTTCGAGTATTTTTGCGCATCATTCTTCGGACATGAGATCGTGAAGTCGTGTAGGTGACAATATCAGCTATGCCCATATCTCCTTGGAGGGAGGTAACGACAAAAGTGAGCGTGACGCTCTGCTTTTTGGGATCATTGGAAAGAGTCATAAGATTCAGGCTGATGTGCTTGCCAAGAAGCTCTTGTTTGTCAGTGACATAGCTTTCCCCCAGCTTGGCGTTATTGAAATCTTTGCTTGCGTGAATGGGATACCATTTCTTGCGTGCTTTCTTTGCTGCTTCTGCCATGAAAGGTGCTTGTGCGGAAAGAGCTTAAAAAGCTTTCTACGGGAGGGGTGCGTTTTCAGCAGGAAGAATGCCCTGTTCAGGAGCAAGCTTGTTCATAATGTCGATGGCTGCAGAGAAGAAAGCATCTTCCTTGTCTTGAGGGATAATGGCTCCAGCAGCAAGGCTGTGTCCTCCGCCATGGCCTCCGCTCTTGGAGATGATAGTCTGGAGTAAGTCGCGGAGGTTAATATTTCCTTTATGATGGCCGGAAATGCGAAGGCTTACTTTGGTGCTGTCTCCAAGGGTGTGTGCTGCGCTGAGAAGGATAGTGTCATCAGGATACACATTGCTTTTGGAGATCAAGCTGGTAAGGGTGCCTATAATAGTGTCGCGAATATATCCTTCTGCATTGATGATGGCATATCCTTTTCCTTCAATGACTGATTTTGTTTGTTTGGTGCGTTGTTTGTGGAACCAGCGGATGGCTTCCACAACTTCTCTTCGATAGTCAATCATCAGCAGGGTTGCTTCTTTGATGGCTTGCTTGTCTCCTAAGCAGACAGCAACACCAAGTCCTGGTTTTCCCATTCTGCCGCAGCAGTTGAGGAGTGTGCTGAATTCGCGAAGGTCTCTGGTAGGGCTATTAAGTGGTTGTCCTTCAAGGAGGTAAATAAGGCCATAAAAGCGTTTGGCATCTGCTGCTTTGGTAAGAGTAACAAGAGTGTCAATAAGCTTTTTTGTTTCGTCTGGAGTTAATTGGTTGAGTGCGCGGTAGCCGCGTTCGTCTCTAGGTGGAATGCCAAGAGAGGTGAGGAATTTGATGGCTGCGCTTTCGTTGCCGGTCACGTTTGGAATATAAGGGTTGGTGCTTTGTTCGAGAACTTCGTATAATGGTTTGGTGTACGCGCCATACACGAGAAGTCCTTCGGTGACATCAAGTTTATCAGTTTTGATGGCGTCATCAAGGATGAGTTCATTCAGTCCAGTCATGCCGTCAACGTCTTGAACGTCTCCAATGGCTCCGATGACAGCAAGGTGTGCAACTGTAATGGTCTTGTCAGTAAGTGCTTTGGCGAAGAAGTATGTCACTCCTGCTGCACTGATGTCGCGGGTGCCGTCGATACCGTCAAGGTGTGGGTTGAGAAGGACAACATTTGAAGTAGTGTTTGTTTTTTCAGGGTAATGGTGGTCGATGATGAATACTGTTTTGTCTTTGAGGATGGTTTCAATGGTGCTGATCAGGTTGCTGCCAAGGTCAATAAAGAGGATGGTGTTGTGGGATGTTGCTACAAGCTCGTGGAGGAACGCATCAGTAATCTGGCTGGTGGGTGTAAGGATAAAGGGGATTTTCTCATTGCTGAAAGCATAGGCAAGGATGGAAGTTGCAGTAATGCCATCAGTGTCAATATTGCCGACAATGGTGATGACTTCCGAGCTCAGTGGTTTAAAGAGGTCTACTACTCTGTTGACGCGGTCGAAAAAGTCCATGAACAGCCCTCAGATAAGGATGTGATGATGTTACGCGATGAGTGATTTTGCTTTGGTGCGGTCATACTTCCATTCGGGAGGAAGGACGCCGGTTCGCTTATAGTAAGTGATGAGTCTACCAATCTTACTTTCTGTGAGTTGCATGCCGTATCGTGCAGATTTGTCTTTCTTGTTATTTTCTCGGTGTTTCATGATGACAATATCGCGCTTGATGAGTCCTCGCAAGTCTTCTGGTAAGTTGCTTGCAACATTGTGCTCTTTCATGATTGCGGTGATGGGCTTTTGGGTGATTGTTTTGACATAAGGGATGCCATAAGAATCGCGAAGGATCAGGCCTATCTGTGCTGAGGAGGATCCTGATTTTGCAAGCTTGACAACAAGCTGTTCGACAACTGCTGGTTCATGTGTCACCCAAAGAGGTTTGGTGACTTTCGCAAAGCGTTTACTCCCGCTTTTTCCTTTGCGTTTTGAATACATGCGTGCCATGGGAAAGGTACCCAAGAAGGGTAAGCTAATGAATGCGGTGAGAGAACCGTTTATAAATCTTCTGGGTCTGCAAGGTAGATTTTATCCCCTTTGCGCACGCGCTGTTCCACTTTGATGCCAACACTATCTCCCGCGTGTGCGGTGGTTAAGGGAGCGTGTTGTGATTGCATGGAGCTGACGCGCTGGGTGAAGTGCGTTGTCGTTCCTTTAATGGTGATAGTGTCTCCAACGCGAAGCTCGTCAAAAAGTTTTGCTGCTGCAACGTTTATTTTTGCGAAGTACTCAAAGATTTCTCCAATCACTTCTTCAGTCATTGAATGCACCCCCAAGAAAAGGAAAGAAGGTATAGTATTTAATGATTGTGATAGCCCCGGGAGGATTTGAACCTCCGTCACAGCCTCCAAAGGGCTATATCCTAGACCGCTAGACTACGGGGCTATATAAGGGGATGAATGAAAAGAAGATGTTTATAATGATTTCTCTGTGTGTGGGTTTCGTTTGTATCGTCCTCGTTGTGAAACCTTGGTGAGTCGTGTGAGAACATCCTTGTTCTGCTTCCAGGTGTATCCGTTGAGGAAGGACTTCCATGCATGTTCCCAGAGAGTGTAGTGCTTGCTTTGGAGTGCTTGGCGCAAGAGATGAAGGTCGACTGCCTTGTCTTCAATTTTTGCGCTGATGCATCCAAGGCCGAAGTCGATAAGGTAAATCTGGTTGTTGTGAAGAAGAATGTTTGACGAGGTTAAGTCTCCATGAATAATGTCTTTGCTGTGGAGGTGTGCAACAATTGAGCCAAGCGTGCGCATGATGGTACGCTGTTTCCGAGTGTCAAGGTATTGAAGCGCATCTCGAAGAAGGGTTCCAGGAATATACTGCATGGTGATTTGCATCTTTTTTTCATCGACAGAAAGAACAGGAGGTGTGAAGGGTGATGCTTTTGCAAGAAGCTTGGCTTCTTTCCTGGTGCGAGAGCTCCGTATGGTGAAGTCAAGGATAGGAAGTCTATAAGATTTGGAGATGCGTTCTTTGATGGCAGTATCTCCTTCTCTATAAATGACTGCTTCTGCGCCGTTGCCGATGATGTTATTCACTTTTGCATGTCTCGCAAATATAGTCTTCGATTGTCTTTTTTGAGCGGCGGACGTGGAATGTGTTGCCGCAGATGTCACATGTGAATTGCATAATGGTCACCTCTATAATGCTTAAAAAAAGTATATAGAAAAAGTATTTAAATGTGGTAGTTTGAAAAAAAGAGTAGAGGTGGAGGGTAAAATGAATAGTGATTACGAATCAGATTGGGGTCCTGGAGCATTGAGTGGTGCTGCTAGAATAGTAAATGATGATATGAGTGATGCATTAATGAGGCGTGGTGATAGAATAGGAAAACCTGCAGGATTTACATTTATTGATGATACATTTGGTGGTGAACCTGTAGGATCTATCGAGGAGCTAAACAGGTATGGAGTTCATTTAGAGCCTGTTGATGAAGCAGTGCAAACAGCACGACAAAGACTAGTGAGGTTGTTTCATGAAGATGTACGAACGCCAGAACAGGTAATAAGAGAACATCAAATGAAAGAAAGTGGAAGAAATGGCGGATCATTAGGGGGAAAAGTTTAGGTTTTGAATTTCATCCCGCTAAATTTTTTCATGATTTTTTCTGGGTTTTTTCCTTTCATCATTTTCATGATTTTTTTTGTTTGTTTGTATTGTTTCAAGAGTGCGCGCACTTCTGCAACGCTAGTGCCGCTTCCCTGTGCGATGCGTTCAATTCTCTCTCTGCCTAAAAGTTCCGGGTCTTCAAGCTCTTCCTTGGTGCAAGAATCGAGGATGAATTTCCATTTCTGTAAATGTTCTTCTTGAACGTCAAGCATTTCTTTAGGAAGGTGTGCGCTGCTCATGCCAGGAATCATCTCAACAACTTTTTTGAGTGGTCCAAGTTTTTTCATGGCTTGCAGTTGGTCGTAAAGGTCAACAAAATTAAATTCTCCTTTCATGAGTCGTTCACTCAGCTCTTCTGCCTTTCCTGGTGCAACTGCTTCTCTTGTTTTTTCAAGGAGTGCTTCTAAGTCTCCCATGCCAAGGAGTCGTCCAACAAATCCTTCAGGGTTGAACACTTCAATGTCTTCCAGTTTTTCTCCGACGCCAACAAAGATAATAGGTGCTTGGGTTGCTGCGCATGCGCTTAAGCTTCCCCCTCCTTTTGCAGTGCCGTCAAGTTTGGTGACAATGACACCAGTGACGCCGCAAGCGTCATGGAATGCCTGCGCTTGGGATTGTGCTGCCTGTCCGATGTCTGCGCTGATAACTAACAGAACAGAATCTGGTTGTATAGTGGTGCGCAAGGTGCGTATTTCAGTAATAAGATCCTTGTTCAGTGCGTCTCGCCCTGCAGTGTCCACAATGAGGATGTCGTAGCGAGGATATTCTTTTGCAAAGTGTGTCCATATTTTTATGGGATTTTTTTCTGATTCGAGGATAAAGGAGTCAATATGCGCTTTTTCTGAAACCATCATAAGCTGTTTGCGTGCTGCAGGTCTGTACACATCAAGTCCTACAGAAGCAATTTTATAACCTCTATTGAAATAATAGGCACCTATTTTTCCGATGGTGGTTGTTTTTCCGCTGCCAAAGAGTCCGACAAGCATGATGATAAAGGGTTTTTTTGGGGTAAGAGTGATGCCTTTTCGTTCTTTGCCGAAGAGGGCCACAAGTTCTTCATACACGATGCGGATAAGGTGTTCTCGGTGGGTGATTCCTGGGGGTGCTTTCTCTTTGAGTGCGCGTTCTTTGATAGTTGTGGTGAGTGAGAAAACAAGCTGCACGTTGACGTCTGCGTAAAGCAAGGATCGCTGGATATCTCGAATGAGCTCGTCGATTAATCGGTCATTGACGAAAACTGCTTGTGCTATCTTTTTCAGCGTGTTTTTGAGTCCTTGGCCGAGTGCTTCGAGCATGAAGAGTGTGCAGAGAAACGGGATTTAAAAAACTATGGTTAATTATGCTGTTGTTGAGGATGCAATGTAATCATATCGTACATTGGTGCTGCCACTGGGGGAAAAGATATCAAGGACATCTGATGGCGCAGACATGCCTGAAAGGGTGAATACGAGGTCTGCATCTAATGATTGGGGGCACACGTTGCTTGCGTAAATGGTTGTTCCTCCTTCTTCTCGGATGTAAATAACTCCATTAACTTGCTGGCAGACTGCGCGGATGAGAACTTTGTTGCCGTTATTCAGAGGGTTCTGGAATTGCGTGTGAATCATGAATGCTTGGTTGATTTCGTGATAGGTTCCGTCAAGTTGCAAAACAAGAGGAGTGATGTCTGAGTGAAATTTGTGATTGTTTTCGTTAACACGCTGTGCGAGAACGATTTCCTCAGGATTATAGCAAAAGAGGATATTGGTGACAATAGTAAAAGAAAGAGCATTTGACATATCACCATTAGGATTTTGGAGGGTAATAGTATAGGTGCCGGGAACAAATGTTGCAGGGTCAAGGGTGAAAGTAACACTTCTTCCTGTTAAGCTGGTAATGAAACTTGATGAGTAAGGGTTATTGTTGACAAGAATAGTTGCTTCGGATGCAATATCATATCCATTGATGGTGAGGGTGGAAGAAAGTGGAATAGTTTGGCAAGAAGAAGGGAGAAGATCAGTGAGGTAAGGTTGGTCTCCTATTTTGACATAGTTGCCAACATGTTTAACAGAAACGCGGTGGGTACCTTCTTGTGCAGGTAAAATGCCGATGAGTTTTGCTTTGGATCGGCCATCAACAGGGAGAACATTACTGAACGTTTGTCCTGTGTAGACGATGGAGTTTCCAGTGATGAGTCCTCCGGAGACTGTTTTGGGCAGAGTGATGACGACTTGTTTTTGGTTTCCTTCACCGAGGTCAAGAACTGAGTCTGCAGTGTTTATCAATTTCTGAGTCGATTCTTCGAGTTGGGAGATACTGTAATGGCTCTGAAAGTAACCAAGGGAGTAATACATAAGAGGAATCAATCCAAAGAGGATGATGCCTCCAAGGATGAGGTGTTCTGTTGCAGAGTGTGCGATTTTTTTCATAGGTTAAATGACAGGGATGTTCATTTCAAGTGTTGGCGAGTAGAGGTCATCAATCTTGAGGATTCCTCTTTCATGGAGAGTGTAGGTGCAATAATCTTTTGAATCAATGTGGCAGGGAGTATATCTTGTAATGCTTCCATCATTTTTTTTGAGTTTGAGGGTGATGCTATGAGGTTCAGATCCTTGATTGACAAAGGTAAGGGTGCTTCCTTGACGAACAGTCAAAGAATACGGAGTAAAAACAGGAGAAGTTCTGCGAAAGCCAGGGACAGGTGATTCAGTAATGGTAATAATGGAGGAGGAAGGTTGGTCAGGAAGAAGTGGAGTTTCAACTAGTGCAGAATCAGAAAAAAAAGGAGTAGGATCGCGAACAACAGAAGGTTGAGGAAAAGTACATCCGAAGAGGAATAAAATGAGGATGAGATAAATCTTCATGAGAGAAGAAGAGAGAAGGAAGTTAATAAGTGTTTCTAAGTAGTTCTGGAGTGTGTGGAGATAACACGTTCGCGAAGAATGGCATTCTTCCCTTTTTGCACGCATGTTTGATCTCTGGGTGGTTGCACGCATTCCCAATGAGGGTATGCTTGTCCAACATCTTTCGGTCCAGAGACGCAGGTGCAGATTCTTCCTTGTTGGCAGGTGGTGCGTCCGAGTTCAGTGCATCGGTTGCGGGAATAGTAAAGGCTGAAGAGTCCTTCTGGTGGGGGTGTGATTGCATAATGAAAGAGTCGTTCTATTTTTGAGTAGGAGGTTGCGAGGAGTGTGTTTGATCGTGCGCGTGCGTAGATGATGCGGAATGTTTGCGCATCTTTAGTGTCAACAATGCCGTCTTTGTTGAAGTCAAAGTCAAAGCCTGCGGGTGCTTCTCCATAGGATCGTTTGGATACTTTGGTGAGATATTCGCTATTGACAGGTCCAAAGAGTCCGTAATTGCGTTTGTGAATGCCATATCCGGATGTGGTGTATGAGTAAGCCCTCCAGTCTTGTTGTGCAGGGTTGGAAAGGGAGTCGAGGAGTGCGCGTTCTGTTGTGCCTGGTCTTTCGAGTGCAGCAACGCTGCTTCCGGTAATGGTTGTTGATGAAAAGAAACCAATGAGAAGAATAAAAAGAACAATAAGGACAAGGTGAGTATGTTTCATGAATCTACCTCTTTTCCGTATAATAGGGAATGCGAGTTGTTTTTATAAGCTTTCTGGTTGTTATCCTCTCAAGAGGCAATCAAGAGAAAGTGTAAAGTCAACTTCTGGTTTGGTATCATCATTTTTGTAATACCAGTTGATGATGAGTGTGTTTGTGGTAAAGCCAGTGGCAGTGCCGCGAACATAATAGCGGTGGTCAGTGGAATATTTGGTGTCACAAGTGGGTGCATAGATGAATGAGGGATATGTTTGGGAAGGAGGGTTCGTTTTGGTGATGCTGTTCCAGATGAAGAGTGCTGGGTCAACAGTGACAGTTTGCGTTTGTTGGTCAGCAAAGCTTGTAAAGCTTCCAGTGGCGCCTTGGCAATAGCGTTGAATACTCCCTTTGTAAGCGCCAGCTCGTTTTGCGCCGTCGTCAATAAAAAAGGATCCCGTTGCATTGCAGCTAAGAACAGGGTCAGGGAAGGGAATAACAAATGATCCTGAGCCTTCTGCTCGTGAAGTGCGGTCGAGTGTGGCAGTGAATTGGGTTGTTGTTTGATAAGTATAAGCAGAGGGAGGAGGGGGAAGAGAAGGTGAGGGACGTTGTGTAGTGGTGCATTCAACGCCTTGTCCTATCGTGTCAAGAGAATTGCCTGCTACATCATAAAGTGAAGCTTGGAGGATACGGAAGCCATCATTTTTTTCAATGGAGTTGCAATAGTCAAAAGATCGTTGAGTATAATGAACATTTTGATCGACATCAGTACCCCCAGGAAGGTGGACAGTAACATAACTATCTGCAGGTCCTGACCAGAGAACGGTTCCGCAGATGATGAATCGATTGCTTGTTTCTTGGCAGCGAAGGTTTTGGATGGAAAGGGAGGGAAGTGAAGGTGGAAGTGGAGTGGTTTTTGTGCTCGGTTTATAGAGAACGAAAATGCTGAAAAGGATGAGGAACGCAATAATAACAACGAAGAGAAATTTAACCCAGGTGTGTGCGAGGTGAGAGGATCTTGACATGCCACAATATTTGCAGTAATGGGAGTGTCCAAAAGATGTTTTTTTGCAGCGGGGGCAGTGGTAAGATTCTGGGGTGTGTGATGGGGAGGAAAGAGCATGTCCGCAATGGTTGCAGTAGCGAGAATGTGTTGCGACAGGGTGAGAGCAGCGAGGACATTTCTGTCGACTTTTCATAGGAAGAAAATACGGATTGATGTATATAAAACTTTGGGATGAGAGTTATGTCTGTCGAGTGCTCACATCTTCCCAGAAGAAATACAAAAAGCCGTCGGAGAGGGGAAGTGCTGTCGAAGCTTTCAGAGGAATATTTGGAATGAAGAGGTATGCTTCATAGTCTTCCGGGTCTGCTGTTGGTGTGAGTTTGCCGTTGTCGCGAATGCCGTGAACGACAACAAATTGAGCAGGTGCGTCATGAATGATGAGAACATCCTTTTCCTTAATGTCCACATATCCAGTAAGGGAAAGGAAGGCTTTCGTTTTCGGAAGGAGTGGTGTGTCTCTGCCGCTATTTCCATAGAGGAAGATGTTTGTGCGCACTCCTGCACCAGGAGGTGTGTCAACGAGTGTGGTGAAGGTGATGTTGTAGGATGTTTCTGTGTGAAGCGAGAAATCTTGGATGGTTATTTTTGAGGTGAAGAGTGCAAAGTCTATATCGTCTCCTTTTGGTGCGTCCACAGCAGAGGTGTAGAAAGTGCCGCGGGCAAGGTCGATGGTGTTTGTGTATGGGCTTGAAGAGATTGTTGGATCAAGTGCTGCAGGTCCTTTGCGGATCAAGGAAACAGAATCGCTTTGTGAGTTAGCATAGATGCGTTTCGCTTGTTGGAGAGGAGCAGGAGGAGTGGAGGAGCGGAGGATGGTGCGGAATTTCTGGTCAAAGAAAGCAAAATCTTTGAATCCGACAATGCGTTCGCCGTTGAGGAAGAAGGTTGGTGTGGAAGAGACGCCTCTGTCATATGCGTCATTTATATCATGTCTAACTTCATCAGAGCTTCGTTTTGATTGGTAGCAGTTCAAGAAGGTATTAATATTAAGGTTGAGTTGTTGGGCATAGGACATAAATTCTGGTTCATAAAGTGAATTGATGTCTGAGTAAAGGAGTTCATGATACGCCCAGAATGCATTTTGCTCGTTTGCGCAGGTTGCTGCTTGGGCAGCTCGCCAGGAGGGTGACTCTTGTTTTCCTGGAAAGTCTCGAAAAACATATTTGACTTGGCTGCCATAAGCGTCTCGGATTGCAGGAAAAACTTCTGTGAAGAAGCGTTGGGAATGGGTGTCTTGGTATTTGCCAAAGTGGACGAGCACGATGGGTGCGCCAGCAGGTCCTAAGGAAGGATCGTCATCAATAAGGGAGGCGTAGCTAACTTGATAAGGTTTAACAAGGACTGTGCTTGCAGGTGTGGACAAGGGAGGTTCAGAGATGGAAGGTTGTGGAGGGGTTTCCTGTGATTCAAGAGTGGAAGGGTCGCAGGAAAGGTCGGCATCAGAGTCTAAGCAGCAGCTTCCTTCAGAGAGAATATAGGGGGTGCTGCAAATGACTTGTTCCTCGCATCCAGTAAGGAAGCCGAAGATAAAAAGCAAAAGGAGAGGAATTGTTTTTCCCATTATAAAGTGGTAGTCTAATTGGTAAATATAAATAGATTTCCATAGAGGAATAAGTGGGATAAAAGCTTATAATCCGAGGTTGTGGATGATTTTTTCTTTGTCAAAGGGTTCGAGGGAGTCTAATGCTTGTCCGATGCCGAGGTAGAGCACAGGTTTTCCAGTGACATAGGTGACAGAGAGTGCAGTGCCTCCTTTTTCATCAACATCAGCTTTAGTGAGGATGATTCCATCGAGGTGGATTGCGTCATCAAATTCGCGTGCTTGGATGATGCAGTCATTTCCAGTAATGCTTTCCCCGACAAATATTTTAAGGTCTGGGTGTGCGACGCGGACAATCTTTTCCATTTGTCTGACAAGGTTGATGTTAGTATGTTGCCTTCCGGCAGTGTCGATGAGAACGACGTCAATGTGTTGTTTTTGTGCGTAGTCAATTGCATCATAAGATACTGCTGCAGGGTCGCTTCCATAGTCATGTTTAATGATGGGGAGGTGAATGTGTCGTGCCCATTCGTCAAGTTGTGCGATGCTTCCCGCGCGGAAGGTGTCTGCTGCCGCGAGGACAGAGGTAAGGTGATTTTTTTTGAGGAAGTGCGCAAATTTGGCAATGGTGGTTGTTTTTCCGCTTCCGTTGACGCCAACGAAGAGGATGACAAAGGGTTTTTCTTTTTTCTTGCGGATGAGGTCAAGGATATTCAAAGGGGGAACATTAAAAAGTGAGGATATACTCTTTTTGAGGCTATTGGTGATTGTTGCAACAACTTTCCCGCGAGGGATGGGGTGGTCAACAATGTCTGTTTTGAGTTGTGTTTTGATTTTATCAATGACGTCAACTGCAGTATTGTTTTCAAGGAGTGCAAGCTCGAGATCCAAGAAGAGTGCGGAAAATGCTTCTTCAGTGATGCGTTTGGTGACAATTTTTTCTTTGAGTGCGCGGAATATGCTTTTTTGTTGTTCTTTGGCAGGCAGGTCGTGAGTGGGGTGAGGAACAGGTTTAGAGGTTTCAACAGTTTTTGGGGCTGGTGGATGTGGTGTGTCATCGTGCAGCGGTTCTTGTGGTGAAGGGGGGAGAGGAGGTTTTTGTTCAGGGGTTTCTTTTGTTTTTTTATCTCGAGTGAAGAGTGTGGAGAAGAATGTCTTTTTTTGTTCTGGCTGCGGTGCTTTTTGTTCGGTGATGACAGCTTCTTCCTCGTCTTCAGGTGCTTCTTGTTCTATCTTTTTGCTGATAGAATTAACAACAGCTTTGAGTTTTTTTTTGAACAGGTCGAACATGAAAAGCGTGTTAATGGCCTGATTTAAAAGGTTATCCGAAGAGTGTTTTGATGAGGGTGGTGGCGTAGCTTCCTTTGTCAAGGGTGAAGGAAAGAGTGCACTTGAATGAGCCTGGATAGAGATCATCAGGATCCCAGGTAGAGGTGAGATCGGTGATGGTCATGAAGGTTTTTCTGTCACTTCCCTCGCTGCTGAGTTCTGGGAATGGTTTGATGAGGAAGTGAAGAGAGGTAATGTTTTCTTTAGCGAGGAGGCGAGTGTAAGCTTTTTTGACTGCTGTGGGAGAGAAGGACGTGAGATAGCCGATGAGGGGTACGTGAGATGGAAGAGGGTGAAGTGTTTGCACGATAGTGTTCCAGAGGTATGCTTGGTAGCTGTGGATGTAAAAACGAAGAAGTTTTCGCGGAATACTACGGAGGGTGTTAATAAAGTTGTTTCCTTCAACAGGAAGTTCGAGGAGTTGACAAGCAGTGTGAAAGTCTTGAGTAACGAGCGCTTTGCCAATGACAGCATTGTGTGTGGAGAATCGTTGGGTATCAAAGAGGTTGAGTACAGGGGATGTGAAAAGGGAAGTTTTGTGGTGAAGATCGCGGACAACGATGTGAAAAGAATTGCTGGTATGGTTTCCGAGGGTGATCCGGTGGTTGCCTTTGCCTATGTAGCGAACAGTAATGCCAGGTAGTGCAAGGGAATCAAAAGCAGTGTCTGTGATGCGGAAGACTGAGAAGTATTGTTCAGTAATAGCATGTTTGTCTTTATTCCCTGCGTAGCCGAATCTGTCAAGAGATATATGGGTGTGCGCGGAAAGTGCGGAGAGGGCATCAAAAGTGTTCCATTGTTCTTTGTGGAGGAGAAAATAGCTATAGTCTCCTAAGCCAAGGGGAAGGTGCATGTTTTCTTTGACGACGAAGTCTGCAGGGTGGTGTTTGATAATCATGAGGATGAGTGAAGGGTGCGTTTTTTAAATGTAATTATTAGAGGATATGAATGTTTAAGTAAGAGAAGGTGTAAAGAGAGAAGGGATGGTGGATATTATTACATATGAGGTATTGTATGAGCTGTTGAGGAAGGAGAAATATAGTCAGGAAATGCAGGTGTTGGATAAGGATTTTTTTCAGCAGGTGGTGAATTATATTACTGAGAAGAGGAAGCTCGTTGAGGCGCAGGAGAAAAAGAGTTCGTTGTTTTCTGATGAGGTGATAAGGACAAAAAAGCAGATTGAGAATGTGAAGAAGATTGTTGCAGAGCTGTATGAGAGAAGGGAGAATAAGATTATGCAGTTAGGGGTGATAGCTTCTCGGATAAATGCGCAAGATCCAGTGACAAACATTTTGCCTGAGGAGAAGAGGATGTATAAGGAGATAGTCAATATATTAAAGAAGTACAGAACAGGAATTCTTGATGCGCTTATTCTGGGAAGTGTGCCGAGAATAGAGGAAGCACCAAAAGATATAAAAATAGAGGTTGTAGAACCTGATAATAAGCTGCTAAGATTTGTGGAGGCAACGCCGAAGTTTGTTGCTGAAGATTTGCATGCATATGGCCCTTTTGAGCCAGAGGATGTGGGTCTCTTGCCGCAGAAGAGCGCAAGTCTTTTGATTGCAAGGAAGAGAGCAAAGGAAATTAAGAATGAAGCGTAACAAGAAGACAAGAAGGTATTGCAAGTTTTGTAAGAAGCATACAGAGCAGATTATTTCGATTGCAAAAAAGAGAGAAAGAGGGGTATTAAAGAGGGGTTCTATCGCGCGAGCGAAGAAAAGGGGGCGTGGGGTTGGTTTTGGAAATAAAGGAAGGTGGGGGTCGAAGCCAACGCGTCCGAAGATGACAGGGAAGAAGTCATCAAAGAAGGCTGATTTGAGGTTTAAGTGTAATGTGTGTAACAAGATAAGTGTGCAGCGAAAAGGGTTCAGGGCAAAGAAGCTTGAGTTGAAGTAAGATGTATGAGGGAAGAAAAAGAGAGTATCAAGTGAGGAGTGGGTGTGGTGAATGTTTCAGTGGGTTGTATCAACAGCAGAGGGAAGTAGGTACAAGTGGAAGGTGTACATGTAATGGAAAAGCATGTCGTGGGACGTGCCGTGGTGGGCTTGTTTCTGGTGAGTTGCGTTAAGCTTTGGCAAGTCGATAGTAGAGGTAGATGACTGCAAAGAGAACAAAGACAATAACATATGAGCTTGCGCCGCCGTAAATATTGGAGAATACAGTGTTTCCAGTGATGCTGGGATTGTCATAGGAAACAAAGATAACAACTAAAGTGAGGAGTGCGAGGGAAACGGTGAGTACTTTGGTGAGCCCGTGAAGAAATCGATCACCATTCTCTTTATGGATGCGCAGCATGACCATAGAAAAAAGGAGTGAAGTTGATATATAAATCTTGCGAATGGGAAGAAAAGAGGTACATTTATATAGCATGAGGAGTGCTGACAAAAAATGGCAGGAAATATTCGCGAGCCGTCGTCAAAGTTTATCAAGGTAAGGTGTTCGAAGTGTAAGAACGAGCAGGTGATATTTGGGAAGCCTGCAACGATGGTGAAGTGTTTGGTGTGCGGGAAGGTTGTTGCTGAGTCTGCTGGTGGGAAGGGGAGAATTAAGGCGAGAATTCTTGAAGTGTTGCAGTGAATATGAAGTATAAGAAGGAAGGGATGCCAAGTGAGGGGGATGTTGTCGTTTGTGTAGTAAAAACTATTCTGCATAATTCTGTTTTTGTTTCCTTAGACGAGTACAAAAATAAGGAGGGGATTATTCACATTTCTGAGATTTCTCCAGGAAGGATTCGGACGATTAGGGATTATGTGAAGGAAGGAAAAACAATTATTTGCAAGGTGTTGCGGGTGAAGGATGATAATATTATTTTGTCGTTAAGAAGGGTGTCTGGTGCGGTGAAGGCGAAGAAGTTAGAGGAGTTGAAGGTGGAGGAGAAGTCTGAGAAGGTGTTAGAGGTGGTTGCGAAGAATGTGAATATGCCTTTTGAGGATTTGTATAAGAGTGTGGGTGTAAAAATTATTGAGGAATTCGGTTCGTTAGCGTCTTGCTTTCAGGAGCTGGTGAAGTCAAACCAGAATGTGCTTGCAAAAATGGGTGTGGAAAAGAAAGTTGAGGATCAAATAATAGAGTTGGTAAAGCAGCGGTTTAAGCCGCCAGAGGTGAAGATGGTGAAGAAGGTGATCATCAAGAATCCAAGTCCAAATGGGATTGATAGAATTAAGGAAGTGTTTACTGATGTGGGTGGTGCTGCAAAGAAGAATGGGTATAATGTGGTGTTTTCATATTTGGGGAGTCCGCAGTATAGAATGGTTATAGTGAGTTCTGATTATAAGTCTGCAGAGAAGGCAGTGGCTGATATGGAGAAATGGTTGACAGAGAAGGTTGTGGGAAGTGGTGGAGAGATTGAGTTTGTAAAAGAAAAATGAGTGGCAGTGAAATTCTCTATTGTAAAAAATGTGATGTGTTCACAATGAAGAAAATATGCGGAACATGTCAGCAAAAGACTGGGACAACAAAGCCTGCGAAGTATTCTCCTGAGGATCCGCATGGGAAGTATCGGAGAATCTTCAAGAAACAACAAGTTTTATAAAGAATAAGCGCAATAATCAAAAAATGGCTTGGGAGTTGAAGCGGATTTCTAAAGTGAAGATGAAGGATCCTATTTTGATTGAGGGTCTTCCCGGGATGGGGAATGTGGGGAAGATTGTTGTGGATTATATGATTGATGCGTTGCATGCGGAGAAGATGTATGAGATGTATTCATATGATTTGCCGCATTGTGTGTTTGTGAACGAGGAGAATGTGGTTGAGTTGCCCTCGGTGAGTGTGTATTATAAAAATCTTGGAAAAAGAACGCTGTTATTGCTGGCAGGGGATATTCAGCCGCCGAATGAAAATTCATGCTACGAGTTTTGCAACACTGTCCTTGATACTCTGGAGAAGGCAAATGCAAAGGAGATTATCACATTAGGGGGGATTGGGTTGGCGAGTGTTCCGAAGAACCCGCGGGTGTTTTGTACGGGAAATTCAAAAAAAGTGTTGATGAAGTACAAATCGCCATTGATTAGTCCGAACGTGTATGGGGTTGTTGGTCCAATTGTGGGTGTGTCTGGTCTGCTTCCTGGGCTTGCTGCGAGGAGGAATATTCCTGCAGTGGCGTTGCTTGCGGAAACGTTTGCGCACCCTGGCTATTTGGGAGTGAGTGGGGCGAAGAATGTGCTGAAAATATTGAAGAAGGAGTTGAAGTTGAATATTGAGGTGGATGCATTAGGTGAAGAGATTACAGAGGGCTTTGCTTCGGAGAAGCTAAAGAAAGGAAGGGCAAGTGAAGTTCTAAGAAAGATAAATATGGGAAATAATGCAGTGCTCGGAAAGGGTGGTGCAGATTATATTGGTTAAGTTAAGACAATGCGTGTTCCTTTCCCAAAGCTTGTGGAGAGGGCAGCGCTTGTTCCGGTTTGTGCATTGCTAAAAGATGCGCTGTCTGTAAAACCGTTAACGTTTTGTTGCTGGAGTGCGCCGGTGTTGGAGTATCCTGATCCAGTAAATCCTTGGGTGTTGGTGTTGGCGTTGTTGTTGATGTTGTTGTTGTATTGATTGTCTCTGAAGAATCGTCCTTCGATGTTGTCGCAAACAGTCTTTGTTAAGGTGAAGTCATTGTCCTTTCCTCTGAAGTTGCCGATAACAGTTTCTTGGGTGCATGGTCCTTTGGTGAAGTCATAGCCGTCAGCAAATTTGAGATTGGTGTTTTGTTTTGCATTCTGGAAATATTGGTTGAGGAATGTTTGTGCGCCAAAGTCTTGAGTGTTAAACTGTTGATCAAGGAATGATGTTCCGAATTGGGATCGTGCTCCTTTGTTTTGGGATGCGTATTGGTTGGTGTTTCCGTTGAAAGTAAAGGCTGAGTTGATATCGGTGTTTTCAGAGTAAGGGTAGTTGTAATATCCTCCAGAATAGCTTTGGGGGTAGTAATTTTGAGATCCATAATTTCCATATGCGGTAACAGAGGGAATAGCTGCTATGAAAAGAAAGGTAAGAATTGCGCTGATAATGAGGAGTGTGTGTTTCATGGTGATCTTTAATTTCACTACTGAATGATAATGACTAATATAAAAAGGTTTCGTTGCTCTTCATAATAATAAGAGGTATTAGAATGTATCAAGAGTTTTTTTGTTGGTGCGGGGTGGGGAAAAAGTTTCAGTGGTGTCTAAGATGACTTCTCCATAAACGCCGTCATATCCTGGTTTGAGGGCAAGTGTCCCATCTCTGTTTTTGAGAATAACACGTGCAAGTTGTTCAGGAATATGTTTGAGTAAGTCTTCAAAAGGAACATCAAAAAGGACAGTATATTCATTTCCAAAAGCCTGAATAAGTTTGTTATATGTTGCCCAGACTTTTTTTCCGGTGAGGATTGTCACTCCATAGACTGCTGCAATGAGTTCAGTAAGGGGAAGTGCGCAGGTAAATGAAGGTGCTCCTTTGCGTACATATCCTGGTTCTCGGTCAGCAAGTTCTTCAACGCGATACGCAACGCCAATAGTCAATTCTCTCTTGCATTTTGGACAAACACATCCCAGTTTTTTTGATTCAGGGGGGTGAAGAAAAACATCGCAGTTGCGATGGCCGTCAAAGTGGTATTTGCCATATTCAGGATAAGTTTCAATCGTTGATGCGAGGTGTTCTCCGGTGCGGAGTGCGTGAAGAATGTTTTTATATGTTAAACCGCAATTGAAGATGGTTGCTTCTCTGCCCATTCTCCACGGCCAGTATGAATGATTATCTGAAAAGGAAACAAAATTATATCTGTCAAGTGATGATACTCTCCAGTTCATTGCAGGAGTGCTGCTCATGCCTGTTTCCAAAACGTGGATATATTTCGCTCGGTCTTCAAAGCATTCTTCGACGCTGTCAAATCCTGACTTGCTTCCGAAAATGGCAAACCAGCTCGTCCACATGTGATAGGGAATAATCTCAATGTCATGACTAATGTCGCGCATCATGTCTATCAGTTCAATGCTGCTAAATCCAAAGATAGGCCTTCCGTCATAGTCAAGTCTTCCTTTTTTTCCGAGAGCGTCACGAATTTGGCTGGCAACTTCTGTATTGGGTGCGAGAATGCCATGATGCACGCGTCTTCCTTTGCCTCCTTGGGTATACATGAGAGATACTTCAACCTGCCAGATGAAGGGAAATCCTGTCGTGCTCCAGAGAATGCCATGCTCGTCTTCTTTCAAGTGTTCTTTCACTTCTTGAAACCATGTAGGGTGGGTAAAATCTCCAGTGCCAAGGACGTGAAGTCCTTTGATGCGTGCATATTCTTCGAGTTTTTGCAGGGTTATTTGCCTACTGCATCCGCGCGCAAATCGTGAATGGATATGAAAGTCGCAGATGAGTTGTTCAGTATTCATAAGGGAAGGAAAGGAAGTTGTTTAATAAAGATTTCTCTGGCAGAAGAGAAGTGTATGAAGATGTGGATTTAAAGTCTCCAGTGAGTGTCAACATACTTTTCTTCAGTAAGGAGTCTCTGAATCTCCTGTTGTATGTCAGCAACGTCTTCTGAAGAAAGAGGTTTTAATTGGTGATAGAACGCAGGATGATCTCGCTTATGAGGGAGGTATAAAGCATGGCCCCATTGCTGGATTTTTGCGCTTTTGGCTCGCCCATAGATATGGATGTGAAGGGAAGGTCCTTCAGGAATGTCAACGCCCCAATTGCCGTTGTCTTGGGAGTTTATTCTTCCAACATCGACGCCGTGTCGGTTCATCACAGTGATCATTGCTTGGCCAACAAGAGTATCAAGTCTGATAAGTTCAATGAGTTGATGCGGGGCGAGGTGTGCCTTGCTGGAAACGCGGACTTTGGGACTGATAACAATGTGTCCGCCATCGTTTCTATCAACATGGGGAGGTTCGGCAGAGACGACGTTAAAATGTGTTGATGCGTAGATGAATGTCATTGGACGAAGAACAAAAAAAGGTTTTTATAAAGGTATGCAAAAGCGAGAAAAATTAAACACTACTTCCACCATCAACAACGCGGATGCTTGTTTTGATGGCTTCTCGGTACATATAGGTCATTTCAACAACTAAAAGATCTTGGAATGTGACTTCTTGGAGTCCTGCAGTCTCGATGCTGCAAGTGATATCTTTTGAATTCTGGACAAGTTTCACAACTCCGGTGTTGGTGTTGCCAAGTTGGGTGCATTTGATAGTAAATGTGTTTTCTGGGGAGAATACTTTGACACGAACACGGTGTTCTTCAGTGTCTTTCCCAGTGCATGAAGTGGTGAATGTTCCAGGTTCATACACTGCGCCAATGCCTTTGTTGCTGATCTTGAAATAGACATTCACTTTGTTCTTGCCAACACTGCTTTGTCTGAAGGACGTTGCGTGAATAGGTCCTCCACTTGTTTCTTCGCCGAGTGCTTGGTTGGTGATGCTGCATACTGCGCTTTTGCGTTCTCGTTGCAAGACATCTTTCTGCAGGCATATTTTGGAGACTGTTTGGGTTTTGTAGCTGTAGCACACGTCAACACCAAGGTTGAAAGAAGTGTCTCCGGGAAGGTCTGGAGTGAATCGCGCAGTGCCAAAGGTGAGTTCTTCTTGTGCTCCAGGGATGACAAGCTCTCCTTGTTTTGATGTGCCGAAGATGTCAAAGGTGTTCTTCACATTAAGGGTTGCTAAATTCCATGATGATTGAACAATGCCACTTAAGGATGCGACTACTCCTCCAGTGGGAATAGTGTACTCTCCCTTGTTTTGAAGGAGAAGGGTGATAAAGAATTCTTCTTGTCCATTATCAAGGATGGCATCAGGAGGTTCGTCAGTTGCGAATGCTGCTTCAAGTCCTTCTGTTCCTCCAACAAATGTGCCTAGGGTTTGTGGTTGCTTGTCTTTGCCAAAGGGTAAGCCAGTGCATCCACTGAGAAGAATGGCAGTAATAAGAAGAATAGACCAATGGATAAGACCTCTTTTCCCGCGAAATAGCATAAAGGTATGCAGACTGTTTTCCTATTTAAACTTAACTATGTCGTGCTGTCAAAAAGTTCTTGTGTGCGTTTGGTTAGTTTGATAGGTTTGCTTGCAAAGGTGTATTCGTAATCGTATGAAATTTCTGTGGCAATGGTGTATGTTTCTGTCCGATCAGGAGAAAGGACAGCGTGGCAGGTGACGTCTGCAACGTCGTCAGTAAGGGTAAGGTCAAGAGTGTCTCCGCCAAAGTCTGAGACGAGGTTTTTGCTGATGCAATCAAAAGTTAATCCTTCAAATGATTCGATGTGAAAGGTAAGTATTTGTGATGCTCCAGAAACATATCCTTGTCCAAGATTTTCAATGTGAATATCGAGAATGATTTTGACAGTTTCTGATGATCCAACCAGTCTTTTTTTGACAGAGGTTATGGTGATAGGATCATATAATGCTGTTGGTCCAAGTGACCTTCCGATGATGCTTTCTTGAGTGGAGCAGCGTTCTCCAGCTCCTACTAAGGGATTGAAGATGCATAAGGGGAAAGTGGATTCCGAAATATAGCCAGGATAGGAGAGTGTGCCGAGGAAGCGAACATCATGATCATACAGCACATTTCTATATACATAGTCTCCTAAAGGAAGCACAGGGAGTGAACGTTGTTCCATCACTCGACATCCAGGTTGAAATCCTGGGATAAAAGTTGCTTCCTCAACAGTCACGCTTCTGGTGATTGTTTCAAATCCAGGTGTTGCAGAATCATCAGTGAGTATGAGATCCACAATCAAGGGATCTTTGTGATGGTTGGCAAATTGAAGAGTTAAGCTGAAAGGTTCTCCTTCGTTGATCACATCTTGTGTAGTGTCTGGGGAGAATCGTGCGATGACGCCTCGTGAAGGGAGAAAGTCATCGCAAACAAAAGTGGGAACGCGTCCCTCATCGTTTGTAGTATCTGTATTAAATCCAGGAAGATTTGTGCATCCGGTAAGAAGAAGGATCACGAAAAGAAAAAGGATAATATATTTCATGAGGTGAAGTCACTCCCAGGTTTTCGTATTTTGAATCTGTTGGAGATATATTTGTCTCCATAGTCATAGGTTGCTTCTGCAAGGATGACAACAGGGTAAGAAACAGTGCCGACAGGATTTGCTTTGAGTTCACAATAGTATTGAATGAGTGGCTTTTCATTGTTTGCAAGTTTCGCGTTGATGGAAGTGAGGAAAGGATTTGGTTCTTGAAGGCTAAGTCTATTCCCAATTTCAGGACAGCTTTCTGGTCCGAGTTGGATATGCTCTTGAGGTAAAGTAAGAGTGATGGAGTGGAGTTTGGTGATGTCTCCTTTTCTGATTTGTTTGTCTTTCATGTCCACTAAGAGGAAGCTCGTTCCTATTTCTGTGACAGGAAGTGTTGTTTGTAAAGAGAGTCGAAGGTCTACTAATCCACAACCGCTAATACAATGAGGAATGGAAAATCCATCGCTACTCACATCAGTGCCGATGTCTTTCTGTGATTCCAAAGGATCTCTGTTTTGTGCTTCAAGTTCTGCAAGGGTTTCGCTGCGTAAAAGATAAGGGTTAAGCACTGTTCGAGTGATAAATCCTTCATATGTCCAGGTGAGATAGGCAACATAGTCTTTGAATTCTGGTGCTTGGATCTTTTGGATGCCATCTTTGAAGATGCATTTGACATTCACAATTCTATCTTTGCCTTTCTTGACAAGTACAACATTTTCTCCAGGAGGTTGTCTGGTAATCTCAATAGTTCCTGTGTAAGAGATATCTGTGGTGTTGTCTTGTTCAATAAAGCAGCCGAAGCTAACCTTCGCATCATCATCAGGAAGCGCTTCAATAACTATTTTCGCGTCAAGCAAGATGGGTTGTCGTTCAAAGAGTTCTGGTTTGATGGGTCTAAAGTATTCAACAGTAACTCCCTTTGATTCTTGAACAGCATATGTAGGGTTTCGTTCAAAGCTTCCGACATCAGTGACAACTTGCTCAATGTATCCTGGAGTGAGGTATTTGAACACCTCTTTGAAGGTGTTTGCAAGGTTCAATCGTTCTGCAATGATGTCAAAGCGTTGCCCTAATGCTTCTCTGAATTCTGCGCGTTGAGATGCGAAGATGTAAAGATAGGCAATGCCAATAAGAAGTAGGATAAGAAGGTACGGAACAGATCGAGCAATGTAGTAGCGAATAGTTTTGAATGGTCCGGTCATCCGGTAGACTTCTTCTTGGCGGAGTCCTCGTTCGCGTTCTCCTGCGCGAAGTTTGACTTCTTCTTGTTTTAATGCAAGTTCTCGTTCACGTTGAGCGTTGGCAGGTGATCCTTGAAAAGGGTAGGAAGGAGCGACATATCCTCCAGGTGGAGCTTGTTGCCCATATTGTGGTCCATAGACTGCTGTGCGAACATTTTGTTGTCCTCGATTGCGTCGAGGTCTTCGTTGTTTTGGTGTTGCAACTTGAGCTCGTGCTTGTTGTCCTTGGCGTGCATACGTTCGTTCTCTGCGATTTTTGAGGTATTGTCTAAAATGATAAAAAAGACCACCCCTATCTTCAACAGGTTCACCACATGTTCCACAGCGGAAAGGATTATTTTCGAATGTATTGATATGATTTCGAGAGCATTTCCATTTAGAAAATCTCCAATTAAAAGCCATAGGTCACCTCATTGGAATAAAAGTTAGATAAGTATAACATCCATGCTCACAATGTCGAGAGGAATGTCTGGGACAATCCGTATGATGTTGATGCCTTCAGTAATATAAGGTGTGATATTATATCCGAAGAAGTCATCGTATGTATCGATATAGATAGGAACACCATTGATGAAAATGGTTCCTGTTTTTCGCAGTCCATCTCTGAGGAATTTCAGTTCGAGGTTGACAAATCCTCCTGCAATCAGCCTATTAATGTCTTCTATTTGAAGGGTGAAAAAGAATTTTTGTGCTTGTTGGTGTCCTGTTTCTTGTTGGATAACTACTTGTTCAAGGGTGTACTTTCCCTTGTCAATCAGGAATTCGAGGACATTCCTTCCTTCAACAACGTCAATGTCTTGGATGTCAATGGCAACTTGTCCTGCATCACACACAACGAGTCCTTCCTGGATGACGCGTCCGTTGAGCACAACAGTCAGTCTTCCATCTTCATTGCGAGTAAAGCAATTCACAAAGTAGAAGAGCGCAAGCCGTTGCAAGCTTCCTCGTTCTTTTGTATTCAAGACAAAGGTGCGTACTTCTCTATTATTCTGGATTTTTGATTTGGTGATGAGCTGGATATCTTTCAAGTCATAAAGGTTAGTCGTGAATATATTGATGCCAGGGCTGTCAACAGAAAAGGTGAGTGTGTTTGTCTGGCGGAGGAGTGTTCTGGGAAGTTGCAAGGGAAGATCATCTGATGACACTTCTCCAGTGAAGATTTCTTCTCCATTTAATTGGATAATCAAGTTTCCTTGTTGTTCTTTTGCTAAGAAGAGGAGTGCTGCGCTTTCAAGGTGTTGGATGTCTCTGATGGTGAAGCGAAGGTCTTTGGTGGTGTCTGAGAAGCTGCTGCTTTTCACAAGGATGCGGGATGCAAGTCCTTCGGTGCGGGTATCACTAATGGAGAAAAGATTGATAGAGGCAAGGGGTTTGTCAATAATCTGGTTGGTGAGGGGATAGACAATGCCTGGAGTTTCGCTCAAGAGGATGCGAAAGGTGTTGCCTCGAATGTTTGGTTCGATGCCAGGATAGGAGGGTGTTGATTGTCCTAATGATCCCGGATCATTAATGAGGGCTTGTTTGTCTCCTTCAGGAAGAAGGATGATATAAATCATGATGAAGAGTGCAATGATGCCTATAAGCCAGGATACTGGCACTGGAGCTTGTCCTCTTTTCTTTCGGTGAGTACCGAGAAGCCTCTCTTTTCCCATGAGCTGTAGGGGGTGGGAAGATTATATAAAGGTTACGAAGGGGTGAGCGGTGAAAACAGGAATCGAAGAAAGCGTGGCTCGCGGAGGAGTGCGCGGAAGAGGAGTTTGCTCGGATATTCCCTGTCATAAGTGGTGAGGAGATTGCGAATGTGATCTTGAGTCGCATACTGAATGAGTGCATTATAATCTGCAATGCTGAATGTGTCCATATATCTTCTTAGAGCAAGGTGGAGCCAGAGTTGTGTACCAATGGTTTTTTTCCAAGCTGCTTCGTATTCGAGTGCTGTTCCTTGGTGTGCAAGCACATGTGCAAGGGAGTGTGCTGCTTGGAGCGCAGGAATAATGCCTCCATAAGTTGTTGCTTTAACCATGGTCGCTGCATCGCCTAAAAGGAAGACAGAAGATAGTGCGCTATTAAGATGGGGATTGTAAAGAGGAATGACGCCGCTTTGCCATTCAATAATCGTTCCGTGAAGTCGTGCAAGCAGTTCATCAAAGTGGTGTTTGCTATGCGCATAGCTTGCAACTCCAATGCGAGAGATGGTCGATGTTTCTGGTACTGACCATCCGATGTATCCTGGTTCTTTCTTGTCCACATAAAAGTCAACAATGCTGGGATCTATAGGAGCATGAAGTTTGACGCGTGCTTGGACGCCAATGACAAATTGTCTGTTTCCGTAAATGCCAAAGTTTTTTGCAACCAAACTTCCAGGTCCGTCTGCACCAACAAGTGCTTCTGTTTCGACGGTTTGGTTTCCGTTGAGGAAAGTAATGACATGTTTGTTATCAACAACGCGTGCGCTTTTGAATCTACTGTTGTAGTGGAATCGTGCGCCTGCGCTTGCAGCGAGTTTTCCAAGATAGGTATCAAAGAATGCTCTGTCAACAATCAGATTTTTCTTGAGGGGAATGAAAACTGAAGTTCCGTTGGGTGCAAAGACTCGAGTGCCTGTTATTTCATTCACAACAAATTCATGTGCTTCGGAAAGGTCAAGAAGCTGGTTAAGGTAAGCAGTCATGATGCCAGTGCATTGGATGGGTCTTCCAATTGCAGGATGTTCTTCATACACATCGACATTGATTCCTTTTTGAGCAAGAAGGTAGGCAAGATAGTTTCCTGCAGGTCCTGCTCCAATGATGCTAACCATAAATGATATGTCTAAACAAAAGTTTATAAACGTATTGCGTGTTCTGTTGCAGAATGCTTGCAGATGTGTTTCTTGTGGCTATTGGGGTGCTAGGAACCTGTATAGCGACATATTCTGATCTCAAGACAAGAGAAGTGCCTGACTGGGTGAGCTATGGGATGATCATCAGTGGTTTTGGTATTCGGTTAATACAAGCGCTTGCAACAGCGCAGTGGAAATATGTCTTGTTTGGTGCCTTAGGTTTTGCAATAACGCTTATCATTGGGTATGGAATGTATGTGTTGAGGCAGTGGGGTGGTGGGGATGCGAAGTTGTTGATGGGTCTTGGAGTTCTATTTGGAACGAGACCTTTTTTTGTGGATGGCAGTCTTCCTTTTTTAGCAGTCATATTTGTGAATGTGTTAGTGTGCGGTGCAATATATGGTATTCTAGTGGGAGCATGGCTTGCAATGAAGAAGGGGAAGGAGTTTGCAAAAAGGTTTAAGGAAATAAATAGAGAGAAGAAATGGGTGGGGGCGAAAATAGCAGCGATTGGATGTGCAGGAGTGGCATTTCTTATCATATTTGTGATGTCTCCAGGTATGGCTACGGCATCAACAATATACTGGATGTTGGTCATTATTTTGTTGTATCCTTATATTATTATTGGGACAAAAGTTGTTGAGGAGGTGTGTATGATGAAGCAGGTGAGTGTTGCTAATTTACAGGAAGGTGACTGGGTGGAACAGGATGTGATGAAAGATGGGAAGAAGGTGTATGAAAAGAAGAGGTTGGGAATTGAGAAGAATGATATTGCAAAGTTAATGAGGATGAAAGTGAAGACAGTGTTGGTGAAAGAGGGTATTCCGTTTGTTCCTCCATTTTTAGTAGGGGTAATTATAAGTGTGGTAAGCGGAAAGATCATGTTCTTAGTATAAACACAAAGAGAGAACATAGGTTTTTATAACAAAGAGAGAAAGGAGGATGATGGCGAGTCTTGAGGATATTCCAAGGGTGTTAGGAAGCGTCGAGGAGAGAGTGAGAAAGCTTGTGGAGTGGGTTGGGGGAAAAATAGAAAGGAAAAAGTGGTCAAATGAACATTTACAAGCGAAATTTGGGAGGAGAAGTGCGAGAAGGATTGTAGAGGATGAAGATACGTGTTATATGAATCCTTGTTTGGATTATATGTTAGTGATGTTAGAAAGTTTAAAGAGGAATGGCTTGACAACCACATTTTTGGTTGCTCAATTAAAAAACAGGTTTTTAGATTTCGATCCAGTGCACATGGTGGTTGAATGTGGTATAGGGGGTGAAGGGAGGTACGTTGATTTTAGAACGCTGAATATAGTTGAGATAGGAAGAGTTCCGTTTGTGTATCAGAGAGAAGGATATGAATGTAAAAAGATAGTTCGAATGAACGGAATGATATTAAGTGCTGATGACAGCATAATTGATGTGAATGAAAAGGTAAAGAAATATGGAATTACTATTGGTAATGAAGATGAATTAGAAAAGCAGGTAGCAAAGTTGCAGCGAGATAATTCAGAAGAGGAGTTTCAGAGGTATCTCAGTAAGATTAGTGGTGACATAAAAAAAGTGGTTGTGGTGGTTAAAGCTTAAGGAAGGTATTCTTCAGGTTCGTAAGGGTTATTTTCTTCTGGTTGTGCAGAGTATTCTTTCTGTGGTTTGGGTTTTGGTTGTAAAGGATGTTCGGTAATGGAAGTGACGAGTTGTTTTTGGATTGTGGTGAATTCGTCTGGTGTTATTTCTGCTCCTTTCCAAAAGAGAGTGACGCCATCATTCTGGTTTCTGGGAATAATATGAATGAGTATATGGTCAATGGTTTGTCCTGCAATTGCTCCGGTGGAAAGGATAAGATTAGATCCTTCAGGTTTCAACACGTCATGGATAACAGCAAGGAGTTTTGTTGCAACGGTGAAAAGCCAGGTGGATTGGTCTTGGTTCATCTGTTGCAAGGTGCTGTAGTGGTGTTTGGGAAAGATGAGAACATGTCCTTTGGTTGCAGGTCTGATATCGAGCACTGCAAAGATCGCATCGTCTTCATAGATTTTTTTGCTTTCGAGTTTGCCTTCTGCGATGGAGCAGAAGGGGCACTGCACTCCTTGTTGCTTTTTGAGGAATTCAAGTTGTTCGGGTGTGAGTTTTTTGACGAAAGAAGAGAGTTTTTCTTTTTGTTTGTCTGGGGGGAGTTGTGCGATGCTATTCAGTTCTTCGATGAGTTCTGGGGAGAGGGGATTTTCTTTCATTTACCCGAATGCTCGTCTGACGTCAATCACATCTACATTTCCGACGCCAGCAATGGTTTTGATGTCTTCTTCAAGGGGTTCTGAGGATCCTTTTTTCTCGTTGTATGTTAAGGTAACGATGAGTGCTTTCAGTCCAAATGCAACAGGTTCTTCTTTCATGCTTGCTGTTCGTGCTGCAAATGCTTCTATTTTTTCCTGGATGGCTGTTTTGAGTGAAAGGAGGTTAACAGTGTCGTCTTCTGGCATGATGCGAAGAGTGACAATGACGTCTGTCATGGTTAGTTTGGTCCGGTGAATGTGCATTCTTTGCAGTTGTAGTGTGCTGCTTGTTGTCTGCAGGTGAAGCATCGGGTGATGTCTTGTTTGCCGCAGCCAGGGCAGGGAAATTGCACGCTTCCTTGATCATTGGTGATGTTTTTTTGGCAGCTAATGCACAGGAGTTTTGGTTCCATAAAGGGTATGCCAGAGTATAGCTTTATAAATGTTGCCGTGAGTGGTGTAAAAAGTGCTCCCGTCGTCTAGCCTGGACAGGACGTAACCCTGCGGTTGAAGAAGAAGAAAGGTTGCAACTTGGGTTCGAATCCCAACGGGGGCATAGTGATTTTTCTTTCAAGTTGAAAGTTCGCTGCGCTCACGCAGGTAAATATTTAAATGAATGAGAAAAAGAAAGAATCATGAAGGTCTTAGTGGGTTCTCAAAATCCTGTAAAGGTGGAAGCAGTGAAGGAGGCATTTGCAAAGTATTTTGATAACATAGAGGTTATTGGGATGAATGTGAATTCAAAAGTTTCGAATCAGCCCATAAATGATGAAACGTTTGAAGGAGCAAAAAATAGGGCTTTAGAATTGAAAAAAATGAATGAGGAAAAAAGTCTTGGCGCGCATTTTTTTGTAGGCATTGAAGGAGGGATAATAAATGTATTCAAAAAGTGGTTTGCATTTGGGGGGATGTGTATTATTGATAAGGAAGGAAGAGCAAGTTTTGGGGCGTCTTCGCAGTTTGAATTGCCAGAGAGCATCACCAAGCATCTCTTGAAAGGTGTTGAGCTAGGCGATGTAATGGATAAGATAACTGGCGTGCATAATTCAAAGCAGAAAAGTGGTGCAGTAGGATTTCTGACAAAAGAAGTAATTGATAGAAAGAGTTTCTATGTGCAAGGATTGGTGGTCGCTCTTGTGCCATTCATCAATCAAGACTTATATTTTACAGGGAAAGAATTTGAAAGGAAAGAATAAAAAATGATTAAAAAAATAATTGATGGTGTTTTTCATGTTGATAAATACCTTATTGTATTAGTTCAAAATTATGGGAATGTTGTATATCTTATTCTTTTTCTCATTATCTTTATAGAGACAGGCTTTGTTGTTGTGCCTTTTCTTCCAGGAGATTCCTTGTTGTTCGTTTCCGGAACGCTTGCAGCAGCAGGTGCGTTGAATGTATACATTTTATTCATGCTTCTTTCAATTGCAGCGATTCTTGGAGATACAGTGAATTATTGGATGGGAAAGTATTGTGGAGAAAAAGTGTTCGCAAGGTGGATAAAGCAAGAGCATTTGGATAGGACGAAAACATTTTTTGATCGCCATGGAAAAAAGACGATAGTGCTTGCGCGGTTTGTGCCTATTATAAGGACGTTTGCGCCGTTTGTTGCAGGAATAGGAAAGATGAATTATGCTACATTTTTGAGTTATAATATTATTGGTGGCATAGCATGGGTTGCACTCTTTGTTTTTTCTGGCTATTTTTTCGGGAATATTTCGTACGTGAAAAAGAATTTGACTCTTATTATTATGCTAATTATAGTGGTATCTTTTATTCCTATAGTCTATGAATATATCAAGCAGAAAAGGAAGAAATAAGAATAAATTTATATAATTGAAGATAATAGGAATAATAAAAATGAAATGGATAATAAAAATAATAATATTAGGACTTTTTATAATTTCTGGATGTAATAGTTCAGAAGTGTCTAATGAAGATCAAGGGTTTGATATTAACAGTTTTATTCAAGAAAACTATGGTGGATGTTTGAGTCCATTCGACCAAAAAAACCCATATTTTTGCAAAGATATAGTATTTGTGGATTGTGGATCTGCTGTTGATGGGCCTTCATATTATCTCAATAAGAATACAGGTGAGCTTATAAGTACGTGTGGGGGTGCATGTTGGGGTGCGACAGGAGAAGGAAGAAGAGTGTGCGAAACCTTATGTCCACCGCCAGAGTGGGATTGTCAATAAAGAGAGTTAGAGAGGTTCAGCGCGGTTAAATGCTAAGTAGTAAATAAAATTCCACTCATTTTCTGGGGTTGTAGAGGCGTCTTCTTCTTTTCTGAGAGTGCCAAAAAGTTTGTATCTTTCATTTGCATCAAGTGGAAGAGTGCAAGTAATGTCATGAACGTTTCCTGATGAATCTGAAGTGCCTCTGCAGCTTCTGGTTTCTCCTATGCGAATCCGTATGTTTTCATCTCCTTGATTCAAGTAAAAATAGCCTTCGCAAGAGTTGCAGTTATATGTATTTGCTCCGCATGCCACTTCTGTGCAGCTCCAGCCAATAGTGACAGTTCCTTCAATAGCAATGTCTTTGTTGAGGAAAAATTCCTTATGTGTGATAAGATCAGGGAGTAAAGTTCCTTGAAAAGAGGAAGAAGGTTGTGAAGGTACTACTGATGAGCATCCGAGGAGGAAAAGAAAAATAAAAAGGAGAGTGATAAAAAAATATTTCATAATAAATAAGAGGTGGTAGAGGATGTATAAAAAGGTTACGAAAAATAAAAATAGAGCAGCAGTAAAAAGTTTATTTGAAATCAATGCCTCCAGCTCTCGTATTGCCATGGCTTCCTCGCGCTTGCGCAACAGGAAAGCGTCGTTCATATTCTTTAAGAACATCTTTGATAGCTTTCTCAGAGTCAACTTCGCAAAGATATGCAATCTTGAGGATTAAGTAAAGCATGTCTCCAACGAAGTTGTCTACGTCAGGTTTGTTTTCTTTGATGAGTCTTTGTTGTGTGGGGGTGTCAACCCATTTGATGATGTTCCAAAATTCGCCTATTTCCTCATTCATATTGAGGAGAAGGTCTTTGATGGTTGATGGATTGCTCCATTCGCGTGCGTCGTTGAATTGTTTGATGCTGTTTTGAATATCTTGTATAGTTTTCATGGGAGAAGAGGAAGAAATGGAATATAAAAGAGTTTAGATGAAAAAAGAGTGAGAAAGAATTTAGGTGACAACGTCCTTAATCCCTTCTCCAGTCACCATGAACGCAATTTCCCCATCAGGAAGTGCGGGTGCATCCACAAGTTTTGCAACGCGTGTTCCTTTCTTCCCTCTGCGGAGGTAAACGCGATACGTTGAGGTATGCGCAACAATATGTCCTCCAATCGCTTCTGTTGGGTCTCCAAAGAACACGTCTGGTCTTGCCATGACTTGGTTGGTTAAGTACACGGCAAGTTTGTGGGTGGTTGCAAGTTTGAGGAGTTTGTGGAGGTGTTTGTTGAGTTTCTGTTGTCTTTCTGCTAAGGTTCCTCGGCCGATGAACTCGCTTCGGTAGTGTCCCATCAAGCTGTCAATGATCACGAGTTTTACATTCAGTCCCTCTTTTGTAATGAGGTCTTCCACTTTTTCTGCGAGGAGTTCTTGATGATCACTGTTGAATGCTCTGACTCCTCGAAAGTTTTTCAAGGCATCTTCCGGATTCATTCCTTTCGCTTTCGCAAGTTGTTGTAAGAATTCTGCGCGTAAGGTTCCTTCAGTGTCAATCCATACTGCAATGCCATTGCATCCTCCTTGGTCTGGTGGAAGTTGCACATTGACTGCAAGTTGGTGTGCGATGGAAGTTTTTCCTGAGCCAAATGCTCCATATACTTCTGTTATTGCTTCAGTTTCTATGCCTCCACCGATAAGGCTGTCAAATGCCTTGCTTCCTGTGCTGATGCGTTGGATTGCTGCTCTTTTGTTCAGCAGTTCAGTGCCGCTTTCAAATCCCATGTTGAGGCTGTTGCGGGCAGTGTTGATGATTTTGCGCGCGGCAACTTCGCCAAGTCCTGCTGCTTCGACGATTTGTCCAGGTGTTGCAACGGCGATGCTAATAAGGTCATGAAATCCTGCTTCTGCAAGTTTTTCTGCAGTGGCTGCGCCTACTCCAGGAAGGTCCGTCACTGTAATCTCTTTTTGTTTTTTTGTTTTTCCGTCTTCTTTTGATGTCATGATTATCCCTCCATATGTTCCTCGGCGAGGAGGAGTTGTTCTTGGGCTTTTTGGAGAACGATGATTGCTTTTTGTAGATCATTGCGTCTCAAATTATTGATAACATCGCTTCTCCAAATGTTTTCTTCTTTTTTGCGGTAGCTTCTGCTGAGGGTAACAGTTTTGAAAGAAACCTCAGCGCCTTCAATGGTGCGTTTGTTATGCCAAATGGCTGCTTCAATATTTTGGCAGCGGAATTTTTTGATGGGCAAGTTAGTTGCCATATATATCACCATCCTTGCTTTCGCATTTTGTTTCAGTGCCGGTGGTTAGGCAACTGAGGAAAAGAGGAAGAGGATTTATAAAGAGATGGGAAGCCTCTACAGAATGAATAGTGTTTTGAAAGCATATATTAAAATGCATAAATATTCACCATGACGAATGAAAAGAAGAAAGAATAATAAAGGTGAGTGAAGAAAACGCGAAAAAGAATCGGCAAAAGCAGAAGATTTTCAACAGTCAAGTGCAGCAATGCAAGAGTCTATAAAATCATCAGGAGAAGTGCAACGGAATTCTGGTTGACTTTTTCCAGGGAGCTCACTATCACGAGATGCAGTGACACAGAGTGCCTTTTTTTTATCGCAAGGATAGTCTACATAACTGCGTTCGATGATAGATGAAGCAAAATCGCTTCCTAATATTTTTGGATCACTGCAGTCTGCGAGGAGTGTTTCTTCAATTGGGTTGAATGAGCGTCCAACTGCAAGGGAAGCATATCCCGTTGTTCCAGGAATCTCAAGAAAAAGAAAAAGGGCAACGAGTCCTAAAAAGGCAAGAAAAATAATTCCATAGGCAGTATGATGGTGAACCATAAAAATGGAAAGAGGTATGATTATTTAAAAGTTGTGTGTACGGCAAGTTCTCGAATAAGTCGTTTAACAGTTGCAGGGTCGTGAATGCGGTGCAGAATAAAGGGAGTTGCATGTGATTTCACAGTGAGGGAGAGAGTTCCATAATGGAGAAGCTGGGAGAACAGGTTCTGGGTGATGGTTATTTTAGTGATGTCAGTAAGGGCAAAGAGGGCATACTCTGATGTGTAGGGGTTTTGAGTGATGAAGAGGGATCGTTTGGTGAGAATAATAGGGCAATTCATGCGATAGATTTCAAGGAGAAAGAATATGTTAGTAAAAAAGAAGATGAAGTTGAGTCGTGCAAGGAATTCGATGAACGGAAAAAGAATGCTAAACAAGAGGAAGAGAATGGTAAGAATATAGGGAAGAGATGTGCGTCGAACTTTGGTGAGAATGAGAAGGGGTTTCTCTTTTATGTAGGGAGAGGAGGTTAAGGTGTTATGGACAGTGAAGAACGCTGAAAGAATGAGACAAAAAATAACAATTTGGACGAAGAGTATGCTGAGTGCGACCATAGGATTATGAGCGTTGGAAATAAGTGTTGACTAAGTGTTCAGGTTGAATGGGAAAGCTTTCAGTAACAGTAAGTTCATACTGGTTGGAAAAGGTATTATGGGAGATTTTGCCAGTAACAACAACTTGGTTTCCAAGGATGGCTTTCTTTAATGGTTCAAATGCTGCAGGGTTGTCTTTTGTTGAGAGAAGCGTTTCTTCAGAAACGTTGAGGAGATTGCAACCGTGTTCTCTGAATGCGACAACGCGGATGCTGCCAGTGCCGTCATCTAAATAGAAGTTGAGGATAGGGACTGTTTTTGCAACGACAGTGCCATGCACAGCGCATGCGTTTTCAACTTTCTTGTTGCATTCAGGGCAAGACTGGTAAAATCTTGGTTCAAAGACTTGGACAACGACTCCAGAGATGCTGACAAAGTCTCCATCATGAATCTCAGTAATGGTTTTTACAGGGTAAGATCGTTGAGAGGGTGAGGAAGCTGGCACAGTAATAGAGACGCCTTCAGGATGAAGGGTAAGTTCGCTGGTGTTGCCGAGGTGGATTTCTTTGAATCCGTTGTTGAGTTTGACGTTTCCTCCTGCAATTTTCAAAATGGTTCCCTCAGTGATAGATCCATCTTCAAGATGCTGAATCAGGTTTGTGTCCCAGAGTACGACGCGAAGTTTTCCTGTTTCATCGCCAACAAGGAGCGTACCAACCTTTCCTGGTTTGTTTTCTCTGGTGAAGGTTCTCACACCATAGGTGGCAAGAGTTTTTGCGTAGAGAGTGACATTTCTCATGCCAGGAGTAATCCTACTTATTTTTAGGCCGGTGCGTTTGATGCTGCTGATGAGGTCTACTCCTAACTCGTTTGCAACGATGTGCACAGCTCCTTCATTGCTGATAAGGCCACTAAGTTTATTGAGTTTTTGCTTGACGCGTTCCAGGATGTCTTCTCGAGAAACTCCTTTTTCTTCTTGGATGCGGTTGATGATGTCATCAAAGGTAAGGCCCATTATCATGGTGAATCACAAGTAAATGATTAGAGTTGAGTAATCCTATTTAAATCTATTGCAAATCTGATAGATATATCCTGAGTGAGTGAGGAAGATTCCTGAGGAAGAGCAGTAAACAAAGCATAGTTATTTTTTTTGGTGATGCTCCAGTGAAATGATGTGGGAAAGGTACAGGTACGAGGAATAGTCTCGGGAGTGTCTACTAATGGATTAAAGGGTGTGTTTTTCACACAATCGATTCGGGAAAGAACATCATTTTTGAGCAGGCTATACGATGAAAGGGGGAAGGGAATGTCTCGGGAAAAGTGGGGAATAAAAGAGTAATTAATAGTGAGATAGGAATAGGAGAGTTGTTCAGATGCTGTTCCTATGAGTGTAAATCGATTGGAGTAAGGAGTAACTTGGTAAGTGAATGTATCTGAAGTGAGATTTAATCTTTTTTGGAGTGTCGCATTAAAGAGGGGTTTGAAAAGAATCAGGAAGTGTTCTGCAAGGTCTTTTTCTGTGAATGTGCATGTTTCAGAGTTCCAGACAGAGAATCCTTCGACTGTTTCACAGTCATTTTTCATGCCGCCATGGGAAGCAAGGCTGGAAAGTGCAGTGTATGCGGCAGTGTCAGCACTTTTTTCAATGAAGAAGAAGTCATATTCTGCAGAAAGGTAAGTGGCAGTGAGGTTGGCTTGTTTTTCTCCGAGGACTTGGGTGAAGGTGTGTAAGGTGTTTCCTGAGAAGATGGAAAAGGCATACACAAGTATAACTAGTGAGAAGATGAAGAGGGTTGGTGAGAATATTCCTCTTCTATTAAGGAAGGCCTTGGGAAATGTCATTTTCAATGGTAATAATTTCATCATGATTGGGATACTCAATAGTGATGGTATGAAGAGTGTCATCAGCAAGAGGGATGGTGAGTGGTGCTGAAGTGCTTGTAGAAATGGAGAGTATGTCATGTGCATAGCAGTCATCCTGAGCAAGAGTGCAGGTGAATGAGTGAGGGGATGAAAAAGTGAATGTTAAAGGAAGGTGTTTCTGTGAACAAAGAGGTGTCTTTCCTTTGGGAAGAAATGAAGTGAAGTGGGCAGAGAGTGCTTGGCCGAGTACACATTCATAAACAATACTGTTTGGTGTTGTTCGGTGAAGATAGGAAAGGAAATCTGCAAGGTCTTGAAAGGAAAAAAGGTTTGGATGATCAGTATAGTAGCGAAGAACTTCAGGGTGTGTTGCGCAAGTGTTTCCGAGGTGTGAGCAGCTGGAAGATGTTGCAGTGAACGGAACATTGAGGGGGCTGCGGAGGTAAGTGAGGAGTGTTAAGCTTGCGTCGTTGTGTTGTTGATCAAGTGTGAGTGTAGCGTAGGAAGTGTCTGTATTGAGATTTTTGATGATGAGTAAGTAAAAGACAAAGAGGAGAAGGGTAAAGAGTATAAGGATAGGGATTCCATAAACTGCTTCCGAGAATGCGAATGCTCCTTTCTTGTGTTTCATGAGCGTGTCTCCAATGTCATGTCAAAGGTTATTCTTCCGCGGTGAAGGATTCCTGATGCGTCAGCAACAAGGACATAATGTTCAAGTGTTGCGCATGCAGAGGGTTGTGAGAAGCAGACAGGTTTGCTAATGTCATAAGTTCCTTTGTTGATATAGGTGATGGTTGAAGTTGTGGTGTCATTAGTAATATAATCGAGAATGAGTCGTGCGCCAAAGACGTTTAGAGGGAAGCAATCTGCAAGTCTGGATTGGTCAAATTTATTCAGATCAATGATGCCGGGAATGGGTCGTTCAGAAAAATGAGCAAGACAAGAGGGAGAGTAGAGGATTCTATTTGCATAGGTGGTGAACCCTGCTTTGTCTATAGGTATGGGTTGGTTGACTGCTGCTCCTGCAACAGCAACGGTGGTGAATGCAATTATGATAATGTAAAAGATATAGAGTATCCAGAGGGGCATTTCTGATGCGATTTCAAGGGATGACATGGTTATCGTTCTTTGGTGATAATGAGTTTTTCATTGTCTTGTCGTGCGGACAGAGGCACGGTAAGGTCTTGGGTGAATGGATACATGTGAGTGGTGTCTTTGCGAACAGTAACTCTTCCTTCGGTGATGGAGTATGAGAAGGATGTATCAAGGGGATATGTGTAGGATGCTTTCCCAGGTGCGTAGCTGAGTGTTTCAATGAGGAGCGCAATGTCTTTGCTCGCGTATTCTTGGCGGAATGCAGTGCCATGGGCAACGCTTTTCAGGTTGTACATGATGGTAAGTCCAATAAAAACGACAAGTGCTAAGTAAGAGAGTGCTATCCAGAGTTTTCCTGTTCCTTGTCCAAGATGGGTGTGAATGGTCATTTTGATTCGCATGATCTGGTGGTTTCAAATCGATTGGATGTTGTTTTGACGTAGCAGTCAAGTTTGCAGGGGTCGCGGGTGCAATAGGTTTGCCATTGGTCGCCGAATGTCTTTTCGTAATCATCGCAGCTATCAAAGGTGCAGGCAATAGGAGTATCATAATGCCAGTTGTTGTAGCAGTAGCCTGAAGTGTAAACACCATCTCCTTGGCAGAGGCAGGGTTCAGTAATTTCTTTGGAGTGTGCGCAAGAGGTGATGGGTTTGTATGTGCAAATGGAAGTGAGGGTGTTTGGAAGGCAGATAAATGTGTTTTTTGCGACAGTGAGGATTTGGTTGTAGTGTTTGCCTGTGCATTCTGTTGCACTTCCTTCACCGCAGAATTGGAGATAATTCCCTCGTTCGGTGATGCGTCTGAGCTGTCCGTTAAAGGTGGTCTGTGGAGTGGGGCTCAAGAAGAGAAGGACATTCGGAGTATCTCCTGGGTGTGTGATATATTTTTCGAGGTAAAAGTTAGTGACTCCTGGTTTTCCGTAGATAAAAAAGTGATAAGGAGAAAAGCTAGTGATGGTAATAAATGGTTCGTAACTGACGTCATTTCGTTCTGATCCGGTGATTGCCGAGGGAAGAGAAGAGTAGGGGAGGAGCGCGGAAAAGGTGATGTTTGCGTTGGTGAAGACGCTACATTGGATGAGTTTTTGTTGGTGAATGAGTTTGTCATAGTCTCCTTCATAGAGGCAGATGCATGCATTTTTTTCGCAGACAGGGGGTTTGGTGAAGATGATTGGGGTGGCATAATAAAAGTGGTAATTACCTAGTCTATTAGGAACGGGTGAAGTTTGCCAATGAGTGTCAAATCCAATGATAAGATATTTGTCTGCAAGGTAGAGTGGAAAACTAGAGAGTGAGCTGAAATTGGATTTTTCTTGGAGGAGCGCGTTGATGCGTGCGCTGAGTTGGCGGAAGCTATTGAGAGTGTTTGAGTTTGTGTCTTCTTGAATGAGGTCTGTTGCTCTGAGTACGCCAGTAAACAGAGCGTACACAATCATGATGCCGACAAAAAGTTCGATGATGGTGCCAATGCTAAGGTCCATCCCTCTTTTTTGAAGTGAAGCATGCGCTGGAAAGAGCATGAAAAAAGGACAGGGAAAGAACTATTTAAGGGTTATTATAAGTTTTAAGTAGCAACGCACTTTGTATCTCCAAGTGCGGAGCAGGAAATGTCGAGAGAGTGTGTCTTAACAGATTGTGATTCTCCTTGAACGGTTTCTGTAACGCCTTCAGGAGCTCCCCAGCAGTACCATCGGTCATACACTTTGAGTCCTTTGCTTGTTTCTTTTGTAGTTTTTCCTGATTTAGAATCAAATTCTGCTTCTCCATCGCCATTATTATCAATGTTGAAATATTGGGTGCAGTATGCAGAGCTGGTACGGAGGTTTTCTGGTAATACTTTTGCTTGTTCGCAGTATTGTCTGCAGTTTTCCACAGCAACAGTGAGGTCTGTGCCTGCGGTGGTTCCGAAGAAGATGCGTTTGATGCCTCTGGTAACTCCGGTTGCTCCGCCAAGGAAGAATGCGACTAAAACAACAAGAACGACAATAACAAGGATGGCAATAACAATGGTTGTTAGGGGTAATCCTTGGCCTTTGGTGTGTATCCTCTTCTTCATGATAGATCCTCTCTTCAATGTTTTATAACCGGTTGCGACTATTTAAAGGTTTCTGAGAAGTGTTAGGGTGTGCGGAGGTTGCGAACATAAATCTTCAGATGAAGAGGAACTTGAGAAACATCATCTGTTCCACATTCTGCTTCATTAGATGCTTGAGGAACTTGAATATTCAAAAATTTCTCACAGTCTGTTCCTTTCATGTGGTTCTGCCACCATTTATCATCAAGTTCTTTACCTTGAAATTCTTCTTGGGAGTTACAAATAGCAACAACTTGTCCAAGAGAGTCATAAATAATGACAGGGAAGAAAAAAAGAGGCTTGTCATCTTCAACGCATTCCATCTCATCATTAAAGGTTTCAACAGCGTCTGATTTCTTGAGAGTAACAATAGGATTCTTTTCTTCTTCTCGGTAAGTTTCACGAGAGAAGAGCTGTTCAAAGTGGGCAAATTCATAGTCTTGATCATATGCTGCAATAATGGCTCCTCCTTCATCATTGTCATCAAAGTGGCCACGAACAAGAAGGCCCAAACTGAATTCTGTCGCATATCCTTTTTTAGTTAATTCTTTGATTTTGGCAAAGTAAGGGGGGACTTCTTCAGGGGCGGTGCTTGTTCCTTTCAAAACCCATGTTCCTTCTGCAATGGTTGGGACGCTGAATTTTGTATTAAGTGCTCCGTAGCTAACTTCTTGAATGCCTTGTTTGTATTCCCATTCCTTTTTTGTTCTGCTCCAAATCTTTTTAGTATAAAAGTCATAAAGTGCAGTGAAGCAATTATCTTTGTCTCTTTGCACAGTGTAGGTTTCGCAAAGTTCGTACAGGTGAAGGGTTGCTTTGTTTCTGAAGTGAGCATTGGGATAATATGCATCAGCAACGAGTTTATACTTAACATCAACATCTGGTTTGATTCTGGGTTCATCGGTCATCTTGTCTTGGTATGCAGATGCAACGACGTAGTGGATGATGCCTTTATCCGCGTCTTCGGAGAATGTAAGCTTTCCGAGGTACTCAAGTTCAAATGTTTTTGCAAAGTCTTTGAATTTCTCGAGAGTGAAAGAAGTGTGTGCAAGTGCGAATTTTTCAAGCAAGAGTGTTTTGAGGAGCTGTGCACACCGATCAAGCTGGTTTACACTCATCATTCTGCTGATGGGTTTGCAATTTCTGAGGAGTTCTTCCTCAATATTTTTGAGTGCTTCTTCATTGTCTTTAGTATCTGTTGTTGCTTTTGCAAGTTCGAGTTTTTCAATGAGTTCTCCTTTCTTTTTCTCTTCTTCTTTCTGTTTCAGGCAGTCTTGTGCTTTTTGTTCAAGTTCGTCAAATTGCCTTTTTATGGCAGGGGGCAAAGTATTAGGGAAGACAGCTTTTTCCATATCACTGCGTCGTGATTTGAGTTCAGTGAGTGCTTTCTCGCATTGTTTGTCATCAATCAGTTTGGTGATTGCTACAATGATTTTGTCTGCAAGAATGGTTGGGCTGTCTCGTGCTGTTCTGGCAAATTCATCGCTTCCAAGGTCTCGGTAGTCTAATAAAGTAAGCTCTGCAAGTGCTGTTGCTGTTTTGTTGCGAAATCCTGCAATAGAGCCGCCTGCTTCTCTGTTAGTGTTTTGCCAGAAAATAACTCCTCCAATAAGAACGATGACTGCAAGTACAAGGAGAACAATAGTTCGTTCCATCACTCCTTTTTTGTGCATGCAGGTATAAGGGGAGGGTGTTATAAAAAGCTTGTTGTTAAGAGAGCTTGTCGAAGAAGCGGAAAAAGATCTCGCTCAAGTTAAGGGTGTCTTTAGAGTAGGAATACGCAAGAAGAATGATAAGAACGAGAAATATGAGTCCAATAACAAATTTGATGGCGAGGTCTGCTTTTTTGTGAGTCATGGTGATGGTCCCCAGAGGTTTTTGATGGTGTCAAGGAATGTAAAGCTCTTGTCTGTCGCTTTTCTGATGATAAGGTAAAGAACAAAAAGGATAAAGGCTGCAAGAATGAGTTTTCCTACTGTAGAGATGAGTCCTTTTTTTCTGGTGTTCATTAGGCGAGTGATTTGCATTTTCCTTCAAGTTTGTTGTAAGGGCTGAAGACGAGTGTGGTAATTTGCCCATCAGGAAGCGTGTTTGTCGCTCCAACAATAGCGCCAACGCTGGTCACAACAAGCAGTGTTCCCCATCCGATGCCTGGAATGGCCATGAGTGCGAGTCCGACAACTGCGCCTGCTCCTCCGCCGACTCCTGCGTAGGTTGCTGTTTGTCCGAGAGAGGTTTTTGTTCCTGCTGCAATGTAGATGGCATAGTCTTCATTGAGATTGATGGGTGTTTCTCCGAGGGTTTGGACAGGTGCGATCAAGCTTCCTTGCACATCAGGATTTCGGGTGAGGTATGCTGCATAAGTGACTTTGCTGTTCGGAACGGTGTGTGCTGCAAGGTAGGTGTCAAATCCGAAGATGCCTCTCGGATATTTCTGTTTGAGTGTTTCAGAAAAGGTGTATACTCCGCAAAGGGCGCATTGGAGGTTTGTCTCAGATTCGTCTGCAAATTGTGGTCTTCCCTCTCCGAATTGCCACCAGCAATTGGCCATTTCTTGGGCTAAATATTCTTTGACTTGTGTTTCGTCTTCAAAAAGAATGTTTTGAAATTGTGCAGGGCAGTTGAGTTTCACAATGCCTTCAGGGCTGAGAAGGGGTATTTTAGTTTTTGCTTTTGCTTCGACAGTGAGCTTGCAGGTTTCGCTGAGGCTTGTTTCTTTTGCAGTTTTTCCCCATTGGGTAACGAGAAAATAAAGGGCGATAAAGGTGACTATAAGGAGGATTAATTTGACAGTTTCTTTTTCAATGCCTTTCTTATCCAGTAGTGCCACGAAAAAATGCCTCCAAAATTGTTTTTGTGATGAGGTAAACAATAATGACGAAGATGATGATAAGGAGAAGGATGATGGTTTGTTTTGCAGTCATTTGCCTAAGTGATGAGGGGTTTCTTTTTTGATTTGATGCCGATGATGAGTGCAGCAAGGCCAACAAGAACGATGATGGTTTGGTAAACTATTCCTGTGGGAGGTATTAAAGCGAATTGTTCAGGGATGAAATTTTTTGCAAGAAGGAGAGGATATAATCCAAGAAGAATGGTGATGATGCCGAAGAGTGTAAGGATGAATCGCATGTTAAATGCCTCCAGTGGGTGTTTTGAAGTCTTGAAGGAGTTTGAGTTCATTCCCCTTCGTTTCTTTGTTGGTCTCATTCATTGTGGTGAGGATGCGGATGATGTGGTCAAGTTTTTCGCGGAGTTTCATTGCGGTTGTGTAGAGGTTTTTGGTTTGTGCGTATTCTTTGTCGAAAAGTTCGATTTCTTTCTGGATTGCTGATCCGATGGCTTTTAAGCGTTTGTTTTTGTATGCTTCTGTCCATCCTCCTTTCATTTTTTTGTAGCTGTTGATTTCTTCTTCGAGGAAGGTTTCAATTTCTTTGATGGATGTCATGAGTGTTTTTATGTCGTTAACGATAGTTTCCTCTTCTGCCTTGATTTCTTCAATAGAGGCAATCTTGTTTTTGAGGAGGAATTTGAGTTTGAGAAGATCTTCATCAATAATCTTTTGGAGGGGAGCAATATCAACCATCTTTTGAAACACCAGAGAAAAAAGGAGAATGCAGATATTTAAATGTTTTGAGGGGAAAAAAGAGTGTACAGGGTGTTAGCCCCGTACGAAGCGATAGAAGTCTCGTGCTCTGCTCACCATATAGCCAGAGAGTGCTGCAAGTCCTATAACAGCAAGGTCTTTTCCTGCTGCAGTCATGACTGTGGCTATGGCCTGTTGTCGTTCCAGTTTGCTGTCTGGGGAAACAATGTCTCCGATGAAGGATACAACTTCAGGTAGTATTGCAATCACATATGATTTGGCTGCGAAGTCAAATCGTCTGTAGAATCCAGAGAGGAATCCTCCAACCACTCCACTAATGTCTGCGATGGATCCAAAGTCGACGCTTTTGATGTAGTCTCCTGGTGTTGAGTTCCCAATGAGGGAATCAATGAGGTCTGAACCTTGGTGTTCAGTATTGACTGTTTCTTCTAAAGGTATCATGTTCATAGGTTAATCACCGAGAGTGCAGAGAAGAAGAGTCTTAAAATGAGTTAGGGTTAAAAAAAGAAAAAAGATGCGGAATCCTCGGAAAGGTTCCGCTTTTAATGAGTAATTATGGTCCTCGAGAAGCTCGTGCGCCTCGACCGACAGCATAAGCGCTACCAGTGACGATAGCTGCGGTAACTGCTTGTCCGCCGAATTCTCCCCAAGTGAGTTTACCTGGAGTTCCTGCAGGGTCTTCAGTTAAAGCTTCTTCAAGTGCGCTTGTTGCGGTTAAAGCAAGTCCAACAGCAACAATTGATCCGATAGGATCTTGTTTGCTATAGCCGAGAAGAGCTGCTCCTGCGCCAAGAACGCCTCGAATAATATTAGGTTTTGCTATTCCTTGACCAAATTCTTGGTCTCCACCGAGAGCATAAGAGACGCCTGCTGCTACTCCTGCAACAACGGTTGGCAACCAGTAGGTTCGTACAAGGTTTCCAAGACCTGTGAATGGATTTGGTGTTGGCATGTTGAGTGTGCCTCCTTAGGTTGTATTAAATACTAATATGTAACTACTCATGCAAAGTTACAATTAATAAAGGTTTCTATTAATAGTAATAGAAAAAATTAAGGAGTGCTTTGCTTGGCTTTTCGAAAGATTCTGCGGAACATAAAAAGGGCAAAGACAATAATCCCTCCAATGAGGAGTATGCCTTGCCAAGTATTAACTTGTTCAGAAAAGGTGAATATTTCTTCAATGAATTGACAAACAGGGCGCATGTAGGTGCAGAGGAAATCCATGATGTATCTATAGACAACAGTGCCGCTCACTTTCATGAAGAAAAGAATGAACAAAAAGCCAATAATCATTAATGCAATAGACCATGGAGTGGATGCTCCCGCCATTTTGAGCCATTTGTAAACTCCGACAGTAAGGATGATCACAAAGAATACTAAGACGAATCCGCCAAATTCTTCAAGGAGGTGGATGCCTGTTCTCTCTTCCCAGAGGAGGAGTGCGAATGCGAGAAAGAGTCCAATGCCAGTGTAGACTGAAGTTCCACCTTCGCCAAAGTGTTTCTTGAACAGTCCCCTGCCGATGCCAAGGAAGATGATGAGGAAGATGACAGTGTCAATGATGTAGCCATAACTATAATAGATGTCAGAAAAGCTCCCAAGTCCGATGAATCCTCCGCCTCCATAGCCGTAGTCGTAATAGTATGCTGCCCCGGTGGGTTGGGGAATGCGTGTAATGCTTAAAATGATGAGAAGAGTGATGGCGAGAAAGAGAATTAAGTAATCTTTTCGAGGGTGAAAGTCTTTCCATGTAATGCCATGTTTTATCCCGTGGCGTGCGAAGGAGTGATGTGCCTCGTGAATACCTGCGAGTGATGGAGCGCTGGGAGAAGGCGGTTCAGGAAGATCCCTCTTTTGTCTCATGAGAAATGAAAAGAAACGATTCTTTATAAAGATTCCTTAGGGTGCACTCCCAATGGTGCCGACAGCGTTTGCAAGGAGGTTGAAGACGATGATGCCGATGAATGTAATGAGGACATAAATGGTTGTTCCGGTCAGTAAGTTTTTGCTGATGCGGTAGTGTGCAGTCGTGTCGTCAACTCCTCGTTCAATGCCTGTGCTCAATATGGTAAGAATGATAATGATTTCCACAACATACAATCCAACAACGCCTTGGAAGTAAAATCCGGGAATGACATCGCGAATGTTCAATAAGCTCGTAATTGCAGTTAATCCTCCGGCAACGCCTCCTTCATTGAGGGTGCTGATATCAGTGAATTGTTCGCTGAGGAGTTTGATGATAGTAACAACCATGCTTCCCACTCCAACAACAATGCCTGCAATCACAGGTGTTAAGAATTTGGTTTGTGTCACCATGCTGCTGAGTATTTCCGCAAGCAAGTCTTTCAATCGCTCATTGACTTTTCTGATGCGGTCTGCATAGGTGCTGATGGTAATCAAGCTTTTACTGACAACTCCAGGCCCTTTTCTGCTGCTTTCGACAAGCACCTTCATGCTGCTCTCGATCAGTTTGCTTGGGTAGTAGAGTGTTGCGCCTTGTTTTTCGTCAAAGATTGCGTTGTTCAGGCTCATGCCTTTTCTTCGGATGTTTGCATCCACGATGGCAAAGAAGTCTCCAGTGTTGGTGCCGCGCATATTTGTGCTGACCTTGCTGAATGCGATTTCTGCAGGAACGCCATCTCCTATTCTGTTGCCAAGTTGGAAGAGTGCGCCGCTAAATTCTGTTTCGAGCGCATCTATTTTCTCTTTGATGCCAATAAGTTTTCTGGTGCGGAGCCAGGTGTATAATCCGACACCAACAGCAACTCCAATGGGAATGAAAAGGCTGAGTGCAAGCGAATAAAATCCATAAGGTCCTTGCCCGGTGCTAATATATTCCATGAGTTTCCATCCAAGGAGTTCAAATTCGTAGTCTGGTTCAACAATGTGAATAATGAGTGGAGAGAATCCAACAAGGAGGAGGATGCCTCCAAGGAAAAGGGAAATAAAAAGTGAGCTTTTTTTTTCTTGTCCGAATGACGCTGAAGTGGCATATGTAGGATTTTGTCTGATGATGTCGCTTTCTCCGTATCCTGTGGGTCGTTTGCTGAGGATGTTTGTCCCAAGAGAAAAGACAAAGACAGGAAGAACAAGGTTGTAGATGATAGCAAGATGATACCACTTCACGAGTCCTCCAAGGAAGCTGCCGAGTAATGGAAAGACAACGAGTCCAAGAATAGGAAGAATCACTCCGAGCATGTAGAGGATGGTAATGGGGCTTTGAAGAGTGCGTGCATAGTGCAGCATCTTGTCATATGTTCCTTCGAGCATGACATCAATTGCTTTCTCGAGAAGTTCAAGTCGTTTTTGTTCAGCAGGTTCATACAAGCTTCCTTCGATGAGGTTGAATGATTCAATGAATTCAAGATTGTATCCTTGCCAGGTGCGGAGGTATCGTTCAAGCGAATCTTTGATGGTAATGTATTTACCTGTTTCAACCTCCCAGAGCACCTTATTCAAGTCCAAACTAAGGGGAAGACCAACATGTTCTCCTGCAAATTTGATGGCTCGTTCGAGGTTGCTGGTGTGGCGCATGTACATAACAATGTAAAGAATGCAAAGTACCATCTGGTTGCTTGCTGCAAGTCTCCAGCGGTTGGCAAAGTAATGGGGGAGTTTGGTTAATGGCTTGAGGAGTAATGCTCCGCTAATGACAAAGAGAAGCGTAGAAAAAAGGTAAAGTTCTCCGAGGTAAAAGGTGATGCCTCCGATAAGGAGTCCTATGAAGATAAAACTGAATGCAACGAGTGTCGCGAAGCTTGCTGCTCCTCCGGGGGTGATGGCAAGGTGTGCAGTATTGATGGATGATTGGAGTGCAGCGCTTTCCTGTTGTCCGGGGTTGATGCGAATGATGCTTTCGCTAAAGGTGCACGCATTTTCGTAGACAGTGACGCGTTTTTCAAGTGCGTCTCTGCGAAAGGATTCATATTCCTGAGACATAAGGGAGTCTTCAAAGAGGTCTGTGCCTGACTGGCTTTCGAGAAGCTTCTTGTATTTGGCAATAACTTCTGCTGCGTCTTTATCAAGGGATGAGTCCAAAAGGTCACCTATACTTACATAATAAGTATTATTACTTACATTTGAATCGTTTGGCTTCGCGGTGGAGCCAGGTGTTCCAGTCGCGAAAGATGAGGGTACTGTCAAGGGCTCCGACTTCTGTTTTCACCTGCTCGCTGATGCGATGAAATTGGTCATTACTGTGCACGATAAAGGATGCTTCGAGGAGCTCGGGGATTCCTGTTTTGGTTGCAGTGTCTAAGAGGTGCTGTTTGATTTTTGCGCGAAGCAGGATGTTTTCCCAGATGGCATCCCAATTGCCAACCCATTCACGCACACTTCCTCCAATGGCTTTGAGCACCTCACTTTCTCCGTTGAGGAGGTCATCTGTAGGAACGAGAGTGTCTTTTTTGATGTCATAGGTCATGAGATCTACAAATCCACCCTCAGCTTGGGGATCTTCCTCCCAGTGTTTCCGCACTTCTGTGATTTGGAGGAGTCTTTTTGTGCTCTTTAAGCCGTCTGCGCTTTTGACAGGGTTTGCAACAAAGATGACATCAGTTGCTTTGAAGCTGGTTTTGGGAACGCCAAGGTCATTAACAACCCTATCATAGACATTATAAGGGCTTGAGCCGTGAATGGTTCCGGCAACGACATTTGCAAGGGCTCCGATGCGCATCGCTTCGTAGAGTGCTCGTGCCTCCACGCTTCTCACTTCTCCCACAATGAGCGAGCTATCTCCAAGGCGAAGGCTTGTTCTGATTCCTTCATCTGCTGAAAGTTCGATGCCTCCAGTGGTGAGAGCACTACGAACTTTAAGGTGTTGGATGTTATAACCGAGTGTGCGTAAATAATCAACAGGAAGCTCAAGAGTGTCTTCAATAGTGATAATGCGGTATTTTCGCATAATTTCGATGATGAAGCTGCTAAGGAGGCTTGTTTTTCCGCTGCTTCTGGTTCCGGCAACGAGTATGGTACGTGCGCCATCAATGAGGAAGCTGATGAGCCCTGCGGATAAGCTATCAAGCATCTTGTTCTGCATGAACAAAGGCAGCGTCCAGGGCATGTCTCGCTGTCGGCGAAATGCGTATGCGAGTCCACTCGGGCTTAAGGGAGTGGTGATGATGGATGCTCTGCTGCGCGCTCCGGGAAGAATGAGTTCAGCATCAAGAACAGGGTTTGCTTCATCAAGGGGTCTTCCGCTAAGAAGGCGAAACTTAGTTGCCCATCCCTCACCATCGTCGCGGCTGGGAAGAATGTTCGTGGTGCATTCCCCATATTCTTGGTGGACAACGAAAAGAGGTGTCGTTCCAATGGGGCTGTTCGCAACAACATCCTGAATTTTGTCATCTGCGAGGATGCTTTCGAGAATGCCAAATCCAATAGTGTAGCGAACAAGGACAGTGGCAAGTATTTCGATGCGTTCATAGGAGAGGGAAATGCCTTGGTTTTCTGCAAGTTCTTCAAGCAAATCCTTTCCAATGTTGAAAAAGGTGATGCGGAGGCGTTCGGGTTGGAGGAATTCTTCTTCACGGGGTGTGTTTTCGCTGAGGACGCGTCGAGCAAGATCGAGGAGTGCGTATTCATCTTCAGTGAGCTTAAATTCAAGGGGGTAAATATGGTAAAGGAGTTTGATGTCTCCGGGTGTTTTGTAGATACTGATTTCTGCATCGCCAGCGCTGTACACGTCAATTTGTTCTCCATCAAGAGGGGGGCTGCTTCTAAGCCTTGTGTATACGAAGTCAGGGCTCACGAGTGGGTGGAAAATATTTTTGTACAGTGTGCGGTCGCCAAGTTCATATCCTTCCAAGTCTGTGCGAGCAAGGGAAACCATTTTTGTCTGCTCAAGGAGGGAAAGGAGAGATTGAAGGATGGCAAGATAAGTGTTTCGAGTTTCAAGTAAGGAGGTGTCTATTTCTTTAGTGATAAAAATACGTTCTTCGCGCATGAGGCGTTTTATTTCAACATAGCATCCTAAAGGATCAGTGCGAAGGAGGGTGTAAATGAGGTACTGAAGAGTTCCTCGTTTTTGAACGAAAAATGCAGCGTATTCTTCGCGAAAGCCAAGCTGGTCAAGGTTAAGGATTTTTTTTGTTTTGACAAAATAATTGTAGAGGCGTGCAATTTCAGAAAGGATACTTACCTGGTGTGCATCATAGGAAAAATTTTTTCGTTGGGTGAAAACAATGCGTGTTGCACCGGGAGTTTCAACAAGTTTGTCAATTGAATATCCCATGACAAGGGGACTATTTTCGATGCTGGGGCTGTAGCTCCATGAGTTTGCATCAACAACAATGATCTGTTCATTGCCCTCATAGACGAGTTGAGAATCACCTTTTTTTTGAGCATCCGGCATAAAGAGGTTGTGGCGTGGTATATTTATATAGTTTTGGTATCGATAGGTTTAAATATGTTATTGGCGTAAATCTTGATGAATGAAAAGAGGAGAAAGATGGTAACTGAACAAGTGCAAGATGTGACGTTTGTGATTGCTGACTTAAATAACAGAGTGAGAACTGTAGAGACTAAATATAATTTGCTTGGAGAAAGGGTGTTGATTGTGAATAAGAATATGATTGAGGAGTATAAGAAAGTGATAACAGAAATAAAGATAATGAATGAAGAGTTGCGAGAGATAAGAAGGGAAACTGCTGAAATGAAGGATGTCATAAGGAATGTGGTTGCAGAGTTGAATGGGTTTGCAAAGAAGGATGCGGTGAAATCTCTGGAAAAATATGTGAAGTTGTTATCTCCATTAAATTTTGTGACTGAAGAAGAATTAAAAAGAGTAGTTGATGAACTGAAAAATGCCAAGAGAGTTGCCAACTGACCAAGTATTGGATATGATTGATCAAGGAAGGTCAAATCAGGAGATTATTATAGCATTGCAAGGTGAGGGATATTCAAACCAGCAAATTCAGGACGCATTGGCTCAAGCGCAGACAAAGGTGAGTGTTGAAGGAACAATACAGCAAGAAATTCCTCCGCCGCCAGTTCCAGGAATGCAACCATCAATGTTGAATGCAGGTGGTGAAGAAGCAAGGTTTCAGCCAGTAATGCAGGAGCAGTTTGCTCGTCCAATGGGAATGGATAATATTTCAAATGCAAGGGAGATTGAAGAGAGGATTGAAGAGATTGCAGAGCAAGTCATTGATGAGAAATGGAGGAAGGTGATTGAGGATGTGGGTGACTTGTCTTCGTGGAAAGAGAGAATGGTGCGTGAGATAATGTCAGTAAAGCAGGAAGTTGTAAGAATTCAGGGAAGGTTTGAATCCTTGCAGAAGGCTGTTCTGGAGAAGGTTCGCGATTATGATAGAGGAATTGAAGATGTTGGCAGCGACATTAAGGCTGTGGAGATGTTATTGCAGAACATTCTTGATCCGCTTGCAACGAATGTGAAAGAGTTGAAAAAGATCACGGAAAAGTTGAAGAAATAATTATTTACTGCTTGATTCTCCGGTGACAAAGCGGACAGTATACATTGCTATTGCAAGTACGAGAAACACGCCGAGAATGCGTGGATGAAAAAGAACGCGTTTCAGCGCATTCCAGAATCCTGGTTCTTGATTGGTAACGAGTAAAGGTCCAAATGCCTTGGTGAGTGCGATGAGGAAGATGACAATGATGGCAATAACTGTGAAAGTAACAAAGGTGGAGTCTTTCGCAACCTTAACCATGTCATCTCCTTTGACTCCAAGGGAGAGGAAGAACATGAAGATGAACAAAACAAGGATTCCAAGAATGGTTATCCAAGGGGTGAAAGTAGTGATGATGACTTGTGCTTCAGGAACAATGATGAAGAGAAGTGAAAGCGCAATAGCTGCGACTGCGTTGAATGCGGTGTTGTCTCCGAAGAATTTTGTTTTGTGGAAGAGTGCATAGGTAACGGTGAAGATAAAGACGAGGACAAAGATAGGTGTTAAGGTTCCTAAGAAGCCAACATCGAGAATGGTTGCCATAGGGTATTATTTCTTTTTGATGCCTTCGATGACCTTATCAAAGAAGCCTTTTTCTTCTTTTTCTCGGGTAACAATGGAAATGACGAGTACGATGAGTATTCCAAAAATAATCATGCTTTGGATTGTGGGATCGAGTTGGTAAAACCAGGAAAGAAACCCATAGGGTGACCCGTCTCCGGTGGGGAAAAAGTCAACACTGAGTGCGACAATAATGGCTATGAGAGAAAAGATAAACGCAATGTTGAGTGCGGTGCCGCTCCATCCGCTGTGTTCTCCGGAAAAGATGCCGATGAGTAAGAGGAACATAAGAGATCCTATGACAATAATAGAAACATTAGGTAAAAAGCGTTGGAGGATGAAGATGAGATAGGTGTTTTGCAGGAAGAGGAATGCAAGGACTAAGGAAACAATAACATTCACATTCTTCGCTTCTTTTCCGAAGATCTTGACTTTTTGGAGGATGGCAAAGGAGATGGTGAAAACTAAAATGAATGGTAATATGATGTCATACACGCCTACTTCTTGCCAGACGCGAATAGTATCATAAAGATTAAATGTTTGGTATCCGGTAATGCTCATGAGCTTTCACCTGCTTTTTCTTTGTGTCCTCCGACAACAAACCAGACGCTGACAACGATAATGATAAGGAGAATGATAGAGGTTATAAAGGTTCCTGTAAGGTTGCTCGTGACATAGAAGAGAACGTCATCTAAGACATTAAAGCTGCCGAGGAAGATGGCAATGACCGCAATAAAGATGGCAACAACGAAAATGCGTCGCAATCCCTTGTGTTTCCAGATGGTGATTCCTTTGTCTATTTCTCCCTCAGACATAAGTGATCCGAAGAGGAGAAGAAAAACGATAATGACAAGAAGGACAAGAGCAACATGAGGGAGGCTCGCTTGGATGACGCTGACAATGTTTGATGCAGCAACAACAAAGAATGCGATGCAGAATGCAACAACGCTATTTAAACTTTTTCGAGGCTGGTCTTCTCCTTTAACTTTTTCCGTGCCGAAGAGTTTGGTTTTTTCAAGGATGCCAAAGACGACAGTGAAGATAAGAAGGAAGGGTAATACAACAGTGAAGAATCCAAATGCTTGGAGGAATGCAATGGTATTATTGAGGGGTGTGTTTGGGGGGGCTACTTGATCTTGGGAGAGTAATGAAACTTGGTAGCCTGTGTAAGATCCTTGGGTGGCGTATCCTGCAATGCCAACAAGAATGAGAACTGCAATTAAATATAGGAATGAAAATTGATGGCGCTGAGTCACAGTTCACCTCTTTAAGCTCGGACTCGGTTAAGTCGCGACGTGTTCCTCTTGGTTTTGTGCTGTTTCGCCTTCTTCTTCGCGGTAGTTGGGAATTGCACTCTTGCTGATGATCATGATGTCACCAACTGCTTTGACGAGGCGATGAGGAACTATGACTCCTTTTGCACCTCCAAGAACCTTGTGAAGTGCTGAATTTTTGGTTGCTTTCACTTTCCATCCGAAGATTTTATTTGAAGTGATGATACTTTCTTCAACATCTCCGAAGTAATCACCACTGTCTGTGAACACCTTCATATCATAAATGGAAGAGATGTGTTTTATTTTGAGCATCGAAACCTTCATTGAATAGTAGTGAGGATGCGAAGTATTTTAAAGTATTTAAACGTTTCCGTTGAAAAATGCAGAGATATAAGGGCATATATGTAATTGGAACATCGCATATTGCAAATGAGTCTGTAAAAGAGGTGGAGAAGGTTATTAAGAGAATAAAGCCATATATTGTTGCTCTTGAGTTAGATCAGAAGAGGTTTACTATGTTGATGTCTGGAAAGAAAAGAAAAGCGAAAGTAGCAGATATCTCGAGATTAGGGGTGAAGGGGTTTCTTTTTAATAGTATAGGAGCATGGGTGGAAAGGAGGTTAAGCAAGGTTACGGGTATTGCTCCAGGGTCTGAGATGAAGAGGGCTGCAGAGTGTGCAAGGGAAATAGGGGCAAATATTGCATTGATTGATCAGGATATTGATGTAACCTTAAGAAAGGTGTCTGCAAGAATGAGGATAAGGGAAAAGCTAAGGATGATAAGTGATGTGGTAACAGGAGTATTATTGAAAAGAGGAAATGTAGGCATTGATTTGAAAAAAGTGCCTGATGAGAAAATCATTCGTGAAATGACAGAAAAAGTGAGGGAAAGGTATCCTTCCTTGTATCAAGTCTTGATCGTGGAGAGGAATGAGGTGATGGGAAAAGCTTTATATAAATTGATGAAGATGAAGGATGAGGAGAAGATTGTTGCAGTAGTAGGTGCAGGGCATGAGAGAGAGGTTCTGGAAGTAGTAAAAAAAGAAGAAAAAAGAGAGTTAAAGTGATGGGTCATTTATCAAAGAGTGAATGGGGGGCTATACTTATAGGGGGGATTGTGCTTGGTTTCATATTTGGGTTTGATGACGGAAGGGAAAAGTTTGAGGTATGGTATTGGTTAGGAAATATAGTCATTGCTGCAGTAATAGGTGTTGTTTCATTGGTTATCATGAGTTTTATAGAAAAGAGGGTGGCAAGAAAGTTTTCGTGCGACACCGAGGTGAAAACGTGGTCCTTGACAAGAATATTCTTGAAAACAGCAGGAGAATTCAGGGGTCCGGTAAAGAGTGTTCCTTTAGGTGTCATTGTTCCTTGTTTGTTTGCAATAATCTCAAATGGGTTGATAAAATTCGCTGCAGTAACATCAACAGAGATAATGGTGAAGCCCGCAAGAAGAATTGGTTTTCGGTTTCCTCAGGGGTCTGAGCTCGAAATAGCAGTGATGAGTAGTGCAGGCCCTGTAAGTGTGATGCTTCTCGGTCTTTTGGCGGAAATGGTGTTGGGAGAAACGCATATTGCAAGTCTTATAGTGAGGACAAACATGTATCTTGGGGTGGCAAACATGGTTCCGCTACCTGGCTTGCATGGAATAAAAGTGTTTTTTGGTGCGCCGTTGATGTACATTTTTTTGATGGCAATGATGGTGATTATTGCATTGTCAATAAAGGTGATTCCTGCGTGGGCAAGCCTTCTTTTGGGTGTGATTTTAGGTATAGGAGTTGTAGGTGCAAGGCATTACACATCAGTGACTAAGTAAGGATGCTAAAAAAAGCCTTTTGAAGAAGCCAAAGGACAAAGATCCAATTAAATGAAGGGTAGAAAGGAATAGTTGCGAGGAAAAGGAAAATTGCGGAAAGGATATCAAGTGTGCTGGTGAAGAAGTTGAAGAAGACTGCTGCCTTGACAATGAGATAAAAGGCAAAGATGAATGCAATAAGAGAGAGTGTTGGTGAGCTAGGAAAGAAGTGAAGGAGAAAGAGAGTGGTTCCTGCAATAAAATCAAGGATGCCGAAGAGTTGTGTGATCATAAAGCGCTGCCCATAAATAAGTATTTAAAGCTTTTTCGGCAAAATGAAGGGTAATGGTGTCAATCAAGAGTTTTATGCCAAGGGAATATCAGAAGAATATTCTTGAATCTGCAAAAAAAGAAAATACATTGGTGTGTTTGCCAACAGGAACAGGGAAAACAAAAAGTGCAATTTTGGTGGCAGTGGAAAGGTTGAACAAGTTTCCAAGTTCTAAAGTGGTTGTGGTGTCTCCAACAAAGCCATTGGCGAATCAGATTGCAAATGAGTTCAGAGAGTGCATTGATATGCCTGAAGAAAAAGTGCAAATAGTAACAGGGATGATAAAGCCTGAGGAAAGGAAAAAAATATTTGAGGATGCACATGTGGTTGTTGCCACGCCGCAAACAATTAGGAATGACATGGAAAATGAGTTGATCACGTTGAAAGATACATCTTTATTGGTTATTGATGAATGTCACAGGTCAAAACAAAAGTATGCATATACAGCAATCGCAAGGAGATACATCGAAGAAGGTGTGAACACTCTTATTCTTGCGTTGACTGCATCGCCAGGCGCGTCGAAGGATAAGGTTGAAGAGATTTGTAAGAACTTGTTTATTAAGAAGGTAGAGATTAGAACTGAAGAGGATGAGGATATTGCGCCGTATGTGCAGGAAAAAAAGGTTGAGTTTGTGAAAGTGTATCTTTCAGAGGAAGTAAAGGCAGTGCATAAGTTAGTGAAAGAGGTATATAAAAGAAGAGTAGGAGAACTGAGAAACTTTGGGTTGACAAAGCCAGCGTCGATAGTAAACAAGAGGGATATTTTGGCGATGCAGATGAGGTTAAGGAGCGAGATTGATAAAGGAGGGAGAGCAGCGTATGCAGGGGTGTCATTAACTGCGCAGTGCATAAAATTAGCGCACATGGTGGAGTTATTAGAAACGCAACCATTGAGCATAGCAAAGGATTTCTTAGAAAAATTAAAGGCAGAAGAAACAAAGGCTGCAAAAGCGATAATGAATGAGAGGAATATAAGTCTTGCATATGGGAGGATAGAGAGTTTATTGAAGAAAGGAGTGGATCACCCAAAGATGGAAAAAGTGAGAGAGGTGATACAGAGAGAAAGTGAGCTGAATCCCCAGTTTAAAGGGATTGTATTTGCAACATTGAGAGGCACAATTAGTGAAATTGTCGATATGCTTGAAAAAGAGGGTATTAAAGCAAGAAAGTTTGTGGGTCAAGCAGATAGGAAGGATAAAGGGTTGACGCAAGAAGAGCAGGCAGAGATTATTAAGCAGTTTAGAGAGGGAGAATTTAGTGTGTTGGTTGCAAGTTCAGTTGCTGAAGAGGGTCTTGATATTCCAGAGGTGAATGCAGTGATTTTGTTTGAGGCGACGCCAAATGAATTAAGAAAAATTCAGCGAAGTGGAAGGACAGGAAGGACAATGCCTGGAAAGGTAATTTGTTTGTTAACTGAAGATACGCGAGATATTGTGTATCACTGGTCCTCTCATATGAAAGAGAAGAAGATGAGGGTGATGTTGAAGAAAATGAAGGAGCAGGGATATGTACAAAAAGAGTTAGGAGAAGAATGAACATCATTGTTGATCATCGGGAGAAAGCTTCTGGAATGATAAGGGAGTTGGAGAAGAGAGGGTTTAGTGTAGAGGTGAAGCAGCTGCCATTTGCTGATGTTATTCTTGAAACAAGGGATAAAGGGAATAATATAAGGACAGTAGGTATTGAGAGGAAGACGCAAAGTGATTTTATTAGCTCGATTATTGACAGAAGGATTATAAGGCAGCTTGTTGAGCTGAAGGAGAATTTTTCTGTGCCGTTGTTGATTATTGAGGGGTCTGAAAATATGTACACATTAAGAAATTTTCATCCGAATGCGATTAGGGGAATGCTTGCGTCGATAGCAATTGATTTTCAAGTACCTATTATTTATACGAAAAGTCCGAAAGATACGGTTGCATTGCTTGAGGTGATGGCAAGGAGGTTGGAAAAGCCAAGGCCTCTTATTTCAATGATGAAAAAAAGAAAGCCGACAACAATAAAGGAGCAACAGGAGTTTATGATTGAATCATTGCCTTTAGTGGGTCCAAATATGGCAAAAGAGTTGTTGAAGAGGTTTGGATCAGTAAAGAATATAGTGAACGCGTCAGATGATGAATTGATGAAAGTAGAGAAGATTGGGAAGAAAAAGGCTGAGATGATAATGAAGGTCATTAATGAAGTGTACGAAGAGGATATTGCTGGAGCGTTGCATACACAGGACCAGAAGAAGTAAGGGTGCTTTGAATAAGTGCAAAAGAGGTTATAGGAAAGGAGAGGTATGGGGGTTTCTTTGGTATTTCTCTGAGAAGGTGAGGAGTATGAAAAGAAACTCGTGCGATGGTAATGTGAGGAACAAAAGGTTTGTCTGGAATGAAAAGGGGGTAAAGTGCTTTGGAAATGGATTGATGGAGGTGAATGATTGTTTCTTGTGGTTCAAGTGCAATGAAGATGACACGGAAGTTGTGGGTGTCAGGAAAAAAATTGAAGTGGGAGAGAGTGACAGTGAATGTGGAAAAAGAGACAGTGTTGAGGCGTTCAGTAATGGTATGAATTTGAGAAGAGGAAGTATCTCTCAAGAATGCAAGGGTGCAATGAAATGTTTTTGTGTATCGGATGCCTTGGGTAGAAAGAAGTTGTTGAATGGATCTAAGTGGTTCTGAAGGAAGCGTAAAAGCGATGAAGAGTCTCATAGCTAATTAGCGAGTGATGTCAAGGTGGTGCACTTTCTCCAGAAGTGCATGTGCTTTTTTGTTTTTGATGAAATGTTTTCGGACAGGTTCAAGTGCAGTATTAATAGAATGTGCAACAGCAATTTTCAGGTCAAGAGGGTGAACTTTTTTTGTGAGGAAGAGATTGCGAAGTTCTTCGTAGGAATTAACAGCGAGAGGTCCGCCAAACTTTGTTGGCCGCTCAATAGCGAGTTCGTCAAAAAGTTCAAAAGTGATGTATTTTGCGTATTCAAGGACAGGATTGTCTTGCTCTACTCCTTCAGGACAATAGGCATTTTTGAATTTGGTAAGAACTTCTTCAGAAGTGTCAGTCATGAAGATGGCAGTCTGTGGCTTTGATTTGGACATTTTGAGTGCTATTTTGCGTTCGATGCCGGTGGTATGTGTTTCAGCAAATTGAAGTCCAAGGAGCATGTGGTGGGAGATCACAATAGGGGGTTGAAGTCCTATTTTAGGAAAGAGATCTCGAGCGAGCATGTTTACTTTTCTCTGGTCAAGTCCGAGTTGGGTAATGTCTGCGCCAAGATGGTGAATATCTGCTGCTTGCATGAGAGGGTATAATATTTGTGCACTAGGATTGTTAACACTATCTTCTCGTCCCATGATTTGACTGCATCGAAGGACTCGTTGGACAGTTGCTTGCCTGGAGAGTTTGAGGACTGTTTCCCAGTATTCAGGGTGTGTGCTGATGAATTGGGATGCTGAAATGAAATGAACCTTGTCTAAGTTCATGCCGCATGCTTTCCAAACTTCGATGAAGTAATTGCCAACGGTTTTTATGTTCTCGAGGTTGCCTCCGAGTTTGTTGTTGAGCAGGGCAAACCAGTCAGCTACCCAAAATTTGAAGGTGATGCCTAGAGAAGTAAGTTTATTGACAGTAAGCGCACGAAGGAGTCCTTGAGCGATGTGAATCTTTCCTGATGGTTCAAAGCCATCGTATGCGATAATCTTTTTTTTTGTTTCGAAAAGGCGCAAGAGCTCTTCCTCAGTAACGATTTCTTCGGCAAATGTTTTGATGACCTCAATTTTTTTCGCAGCATCCATAATTCTTCCGCCTGGAGAGGGGATGATGATTTAAATGTTATAAATGTTTCTACGGAAATGCTTCCCCAGGAAAAAGTCCTCTTAAGAGTATCTTTGGTAATAAGTCTCATTGGGCTTGCAATAGTGATTGGAATAGGGATGTGGGAAGAAAAAAAGCAGGAAAATGGTTCCTGGGTAAATAATGGGGAGGGTGAAATAGTGGTGAAAGGGGAAGTGAAGAATGTACAGCAAAGAAAGAGTGTGACAATAGTTTCTGTAGATGATGGGGTGCAGGTTCATGAGGTGGTTATTTTTGCGAAGGGAAAGCCAGTAGGGATGAGAAAAGGGAATACTATTGAGGTGTGGGGAAAACCAGATGAGTACAAGGGAAAAAAGCAGGTTGTTGCAGATGAGGTGAAGGTGTATTAAGGAAATGGAATGGATAATCATTTTTTTTGGAGTAATAGCAGGAATCATTGCAGGTGCAGTTGCAGGTGTTATTCCAGGGGTGCATCCAAATCTGCTCGCATCAATAGCTGTTGCAGTGAGTGGATTGGGTTTTTTTCAGGGTGAAAGAAGTATTGTTGTAGGTTTTGCAGTGATGGTTGTTGCGATGAGCATGGTGAATGGTTTTGTGAATTTTGTTCCTGCAACATACCTTGGAGCTCCTGATGATGAAACAGTAACATCAGTATTGCCTGCGCACAAGTATATGTTGCAAGGAAGGGGGCATGAGGCAGTATTAGTGACAGTAATAAGCGCGCTTGCAGGAGTGGTGATCTCGTGCATAAGTGTGCCGTTATTGCTGGTAACATTGGATGAGCTAGAAATGGTAGTGAAGCCAACAATTCCTTGGGTGTTGGGAGGGGTAACTATATTTTTGATTGGAAGGGAGAAGGAGGCAAGGAGGATAGGGTATGCAATAATGGTAACTTTATTTGCAGCAGTCTTGGGTTTTTTTACGTTGAATGAATTAGGAATCAAAGAGCCATTTTTGCCGATGTTAAGTGGGTTGTTTGGGTTGCCAGGATTGATAAGGGGGGTAAAAAGTCAGGGAGGTATTCCGAAGCAGGTACATTCATTTCCAAAGTTGGAGAGAGCAGGATTAACAATGGCTATGACATTCGTTGCAGGATCTCTTTTTTCGTTTCTTCCTGGGTTAGGACCGTCGCAGGCTGCAGTGGTGTGTGCATCAATGATAAAGAAGAAGGCAGAGAAGATGTTTTTGATGATCAATGGTGGGTTAAACACAGTAAGCATGATTATTGGATTTGTGACGATGTATGTGATTGACAAGGCACGGAATGGGAGCGTCGTTGCCATTGGGAAGTTAATAGGAGAAATAGCAATGAGTGAGCTGATATTATTTATGGGTGTGATTCTCTGCGTGGTGTATCCTGCAGTCTTAATAACTATTATAATATCAAAAAAATGTGGGGAAGTGTTGGGAAAAATGAATTATAAAAAAGTGTGTTATGGAGTGATAGGGTTGATTATTTTATTAACAGGAATATTATCTGGAGTGAAAGGATTGATAGTATTGGGAACTGCAACAGCCATTGGAATGGTAACTGCAATTGTGGATGTGCAGAGGAATCATTTGATGAGTTGTATTATGGTGCCAACGGTGGCATATTATGTGTTTTCAGTTTAGCGGGATTCAAATACGGTTTTGCAGATGGTGCAAAAGATCCAGTCGTCATTGCCGAATCGAGTGATGCCATATGCGATGGCTCCACATTTAGAACAGGTTTTATACGCTTTGTATGTAGTCACTGCAGCACCTCTTGGAAAGAGAATGGTGAAATGCGAGAAATGTTATTTATATAGATTTCGAAAGAAAAAAGTCAGAACCATTTACCAAGTCCTGCTTGTTTGTCTGGGTCTTTTCCGAAGATGCTTTCAACGCGTTGTTTTGTGATATAGAGTGTTTGCGCAAGGTAAGGAGGAAGGTTGTATTTTTCAAGAAGGCTCATTGAGGGTTCAAGGTATTTGACAATGTTTCCTTGGGAAACGGTGAAGAGAAGATTGCCTTTGCATTTGATGCAAACTCCGATGAGCGGAGGTCTGCGATATTTTTCGTTGCATTTGACGCAGCGAAATTCTTGCGTGCTGAATTTGCGGAGGTTTCCTTTGATATCTCTAAGGAAATGTCTGTCTATGATGAGCTCTGCAACCCGAAATTGGTTGACTGCTCTGATGCGTTCTGCAAGGAGCATCTGTCCCTTAACTTTGTCTTGCATGGTGGGGATGCTTTTGTAGGCGCTGCAGGGAACACCTTGGTTAAAGTTATTGACTTCATGAGTGTATCCGATCTGCTGAAATTCTTTTGGTGTTCCGAGTCTCTCTTTAAGTTGCTCTACTTTAACATCCCAAGGATTAGCGAGAGATTGAGATTTTTCATAAAGATCGAGAGGATATTTCCAAGCAACATCCATATCAAATATCATATCATCTACCTCTGTTGCGATGATGGTGCTGGTGAGGACGAGTGGTGTGTCTTGTGTGGATCCTCGGGAGCTGGGGAGATAAGAGCGGGAAAAGTTAAGGAGTGTATCAAGGAGGAGCATGCAGCAGACTTCATCCCCGTCGCAATCTCTTCTGACAACGCTGTGAAAGTAAGGGTGTGCGAGAAGTGCTTGAGTTGCGCTGAAGCCGATAATTCGGCCGACAACGCCTGCGCTGATGTGGGGTGCGAGTCCAACAACGAGGTGTCCGATGAGGTCTTGGTTTGTTTTAAGGGAGTAATATCTTTTGAGGCCGTAGAAGTGTTCAAGAAGGTCATCAACGAATGCTGCAATGCGGAAAAAGACATTGTCTGCTGTCTCATCTAGGCTTTCGTATGCTGCAGGGAGGATGATATCTTGGGGTTTAAGTTCGAGAACTTGGTCATCGTTGGTGAGTGGAAGGGTGTGAATGTCATGAGTGTATCCGAGTTTTTTCAGGGTTTGAATGGATGTTCCTATTTCTTTTGGTTTGAAGTGGGTGATGGGCATCTCAGTCATGTCATAACGCGTAGTCCCGTCTTTGTTGACGTAAATATTGTGAATGGCGCGAAGAATGCCTTTGGTGAGATGTTCAGGAATATGATGTTTGTTGCTGGTGCCGCGAACGCCTTTGATGAGTTGTGGGTATTGTTTGGAATGGGTGAGTGATAAAGCGTGGGTGAAATAGTGAGTGATGTTAATGGGACGAAGTTTGTAGGAGGTTGCAGTGTCATGGCATTTTTCTTTTCTGTCTGTTTTGCAGATGAAGCAGGAGAAGTGGGAGCGGGTTTCTGTTCCGCAGCGTTCGCAAGAGGGATAGATAGTTTCAGTAGTGCAAGCGTCACAAAAGCGGAGGGGAAATTGTGCTGTCACGACTTTTTTCTCGAGTGCCGCTTGGAAGGCGCGGAGTCTACCTCCTTCTTCACCAACAGGAAAAAGAACTTGGGGGCTACCGATGAGTTTGCGCATTTTTGCTTTTTCTGGTCTTCCCATGCGGGCTCCGATGAATGTCCCATTCTTGTCTCTGATGTGAAGTTCTGGGTTCAGCATGTCAAGGACAGTTGTTGCATCTTTGCGAAGATTGGTGAGGCTGGTGAGGAGTGCAGTAGCCCATTCATCTGAAATGACGATGTATTCATTACTAATAACGCGATGAGGAACTCCGAGGAGTTCGAGGGTGCGTTTTTCTTTGCGTTGGGGGTTGGGCAGGATGATTTTTCCTTCGTCAGTTGATCCTTGGGTGATCCATGCGGCGAGGAGGAGAACATCTTCTGGAGTGATGGATGCCCAATGAAAAGTGTAGCGAGGGTGAAGGGGAATAGCGTATATTTTAGTGATGAGAAGTGCTTGAGTGATTGTGGGTTTGATGTGAAGTGGGTCTGAAAGAAAGGAAGTGATGAGGTTTTGCTCTTCAGTGGAAGAGGGAGGGGTTGTGCGAATTGCGCGTTCGAGTTCTAAGGCCCACCATTCTTCGCAGTATCCTGCAGGGGCAAGGACGTGTGCTCGGTTGAAGAAGTCCCCGTAGCTGATGAGAAGGTCTCCGAGGTAGAGGATTTCGGCAACGGCATCGACGTTTTTGGTTGCGACGTCGACGTCTTCGACGCGTAAAACATCGCCATTGGTAAGTTTAATAATAGGTCCTTCAATGGTGTCGCATGCGGCAACGACGCATCCTTTGCTGGGGCGTTCGATTTTGAGTTGGGTGCCGATGGCAATAAATTTGTTAGTGATGATCATGGTTGAGGGGTGAATGGCTTGTGCGGAGAGTCCTGATGTTCTGCATCGTCCGTAGCGGAGGCGAAACCCTCCTTGTCCGAGAGGATCGGTGAGGATAGGTCTTCCGGCAACGAGGTCTTTGATGAAGGTATAATCTGGTTTGAGAGTGGCCTCTTGTGTTTGCGGAGTTTCAACTTTTTTTGCGCGGGCTTTGATAGTTTTTTGGAGTGCAACAAATTCCTCGAGGAAGGTAACCCATGGTGTAAGGCCGAAACTGTTTCCCCATTTGGAAAGTTGTTTCAAGACTTTCGCTGCTTTTTGGCAGATGCCTTCTCCGATAACAAGGCAGACACCTCCACGAATTCTATCTGTTCCTATGCGTTCAAGTCCTTTGTGGTTGCTGACTTCAAATTTTTCGCTGGGGTCTCCAGTGACTTGAACAGGTAAGTGTGCAATCATATACTCAATTTCTTGTTCGCTGGGAAGGTATTGAAGGTTGGTAACCTTCTCATGGTAATCATAAAGTTCTGTTGCGATGCGTTTGATTTCTGGTTCATTAGGATCATAGGGGGCATAGCCCATATTCTTTCGTACGTAGTCTGCAATGATGAGTGACACTGCTTCTGCAGTGCCTCCTGCGCTGCGGATGGGTCCTGAGTAGTGGAGGGCAAAATATTGTTTGCCGTCGCGTGTGGGTTTAAGTTCAAGCTGGGTAAATCCTTCGAGTGGACTGCTGACAACTCCATTAGTGATGTATGCAAGGCCGATGCGGATAGCCACTTCCATGGCTTCTTTGGGGTCTGAAAAAGGACAAATGGTTCCTTGTGCGGTTTCGAGTGCGATGCTGAGAGCTACTCTCCAGTCCTGTGCTCCGTATTGTTTTTCGAGTGCAGTAATGCGTTCAACGAGTTTACTGGTGCGGATTTGTTCTGATACGACGCTAATGAGTCCAAGGACACGTTCGGCCATATTTTTTGCAAGAATTACTTCAACATTTTTTACAGGGTCAAGTCCTTTAGAGCGTGCAGTATGTGCAAGAGCATAGCAAGCATTTGTTTGTTCTTGGATATGGGTGAAATAGTCTTTCATAAGGGTGTGGTAAAGTCAAGGATAGTAACTTCTCTGGTGTGGAGGTTAAGGAGAGGAACGTGGCAGGGGTCTGGTTTGTTGCCTACTTTGATTTGGAAAGGGGTGATGTCTTCCCAGCAAGAAGAGCAAATGATAAGAGTTCCATGGTATTCACCGAATCCTGATTTGTGAATGTCTCCGTTAACAACGATGTCTGGTACTTTATCAATTAAGAAGTAGTCTATAGCTGATGTGGGAAAATGGCGTGTTGACCCATGGGTGGGCGCAAGGTGTCTGCGTTTGAGGAGGTATTTCCAGACAGGTGCTGGATTATTTTTCGCGTCTGCTTTGAGAAGTTCGTCAACAGAGCTCATGTAATAGTGAAAGCTGCTGCCGTGATAGAGGAGAACAGAAAATCCGTCGAAGGTGTCTGTTTTGTGAATGGTAATGTAGCTCGGGCTGCTGACAAAGTGTGCGTGGGAAAGGCTTCTGAGGGGTTCAGAAAATTCATTAAGAATAGGGGGTTGTGGTTCAGAAAGGCTGACAGCATCATGGTTTCCTGGGCAAATGATGAGAGCAATGTCTTTGCGGATGAGGTGAAGGTAATGTGTGAGTGCTGCATATTGATCATGAATGTTGGGTATGGCAAGATTTTCTTGTTGCCCGGGATAAACTCCGACGCCAGCAACGAGGTCTCCTGCGATGAAGAGGTATTTTATTTTTTTGACGAGTGTTTGCTGGTTTTTGTCTCCTGTTTCTCCATTGAGCCAGGTGATGAAAGCAAGAAATTCTTTTTCTTTGAAGAGTTTTGATCCGACGTGGATGTCTGATATGAATACTGCATAAGATTCATCAGGTGCGCGTTTAAGGGTTTGGGGTGTGGGAATGTCTGGATACAGGAGGGAATCTGCAAAGAGGAGGTTGTTTTTGATGGTGCCAGTAACGCCAATGATTTCGTCATACGTTGTATTTTTTGCAGCGGTGTAAAGGTCTTTGGAGGATTGGGAGACAAGGACTTTTGCTCTGCCTGTGGGGTCTTCGATGGTGAAGAGGTAGTTTTTACTTTTTGTTAAGATTTTGTCGTAGACAGATCCTATGATCGCGACAGGTTCGTAAGGATTCATGTGGGTGGTGAGGCGTGAGATGGAGATAACATTGGAGAGTTCTGGTCGTGGTTTGAGGATGTTGCTAAGGAATTCGTAGCGGTGTTTGAAATAGGAAACAAAGTCTTTAACAGTAACATGTTTGCTTTCGCTGGTGTAGCTTTTGGTAATGATGACAGGAAGAGGTGAATGAGTTGGTTGTTGTTCTGGTGATGGTAAAGGAGAATGAAGAGAAGGGGGTGTTGGTTGAGGAAGGGTGGGAGGGGTGTTAATTCTTTTTTTGGTGATGACTTGAAGAAAAGAGGTGTATGATTTTTGGTTTCTTTTTTTTTCTGAGAGGACGCGAGTTTTTTCAAATTCTGTCCAGTTAATATCTAGTGTATTTTCTTGGATGATTGCTTGAGATACATCAAGTGTGAGAACAAGTGGTCCTTGTTTGTTGGTAAAAAACTGTTGTGTTTTGTTGAGGAAAACTTCTTTATCAAGAGATCCTATGTTGAGGGGGTGGAGAATATCTGGGGAGAGGAGATATCCGTGGTCAAGGAATGTGGTAACAATGGTTTTTGGGGTTTGATCCATAGTGTTAGTTAAAGCCCGAGGTTTTCTTTGATGAGATTTCGAAGGTTTTGAGAGGTGATGGGAGGAATAGCAAGTGATATTTCACGTGTTCTGCCATATCGTCCTTTGCTGATGACTTTTGCGTTAATGATGCCGAGCATGTCTAGTTCTGCGATGATATCGCTGATGCGTCTTTGGGTGAGCGGTTTTATACTTGATTGAATGCAAGCGTCTTTGTAAATGCTATAAATGTCTCCAGTGAAGACTCCTTTTTCGCCGTTGTTGCATGAGGTGAAGATGCCATAAAGGGTGAGTTTGACTTGTTTGGGTTGGGTTATGATGATGTCAAAAACTCTGTCTCGTTCGATTTTTTCTTCTGCTTTGTCTATATAGCTTATTGTAACTTTTTTTTCTCCATTGCGTTCAGCAAGTTCTCCTGCGACGCGGAGGAGGTCGAGTGCTCGTCTCGCGTCTCCATGTTCTCGGGCAGCATATGCTGCGCATTTCTCGATAACTCCTTCTTCAATGGTTGTTTCTATGAATGAAAGGTCTGCGCGTTGTTTGAGTATTTTTTGGAGTTGGAGTGCGTTATAAGGGGGGAAGACAAGTTCTTCTTCGCTGAGGCTACTTTTGACGCGTGGGTCAACATTGTCTATGAAGAGGAGGTCGTTGCTAATGCCTATGAATGAAATTTCGCTTTTGGTAAGTTCTGAGTTAAGTCGGGTGAGGTTGTAGAGTATTTCATCTCCGGTTTTGCTGACGAGTTGGTCTATTTCATCGAGAATGATGATGAGCATGAATTTTTCTTTTTCGAGGATTTTGACAAAGCTTTTGTATACTTCATCAGTGGGGAGTCCTGTTGCGGGTATTTCTTCTCCGAGTTCTCGGATGAGTTGGGCAATAAGGCGGTATTCAGTGTCTGCAATGCGTTTGAGTTTGCAGTTAAGGTAGATTATTTTGAGGGGAATTTTATTTTCATGTGCTGTTGCGAGGATGCTTTCTGCGACGTGTTTTGCAACAAGAGTTTTTCCTGTGCCTGTTTTTCCGTAAATGAAAATGTTACTTGGTTTTTCCATGCGGAGGGAGGGTGCGAGAATGCTGGCAATTTGTTTGATCTGGTCTTGTCGATAAGGGGCTGTTTTTGGTGTATAATTGCTTTGGAGGGCTTTTTTGTTTTTGAAGAGGGATTCATTTGTGATATAGTTTTGAAAAAAGTCAGAAAGTTTTTGTGGCATAGAGAGGAGAACTGGTGAGATATATTTAAGATTATAGGTAGTATGATATAATACCCACCCTATGATTTCATGTAGAAAGAAAAAAAAGGAAAAGAAGAATGAAAAAAGATGTTACTACAATAAAATGAACACCTTTGTTTCATATGGAAATTGAAATGTAGATAATAAAAAATGAAATATGATAATTATAGTATTTTAAATATAAATATTAGAAAAGAGAAAAATTTTTAAATTGATTTTATGAAAAACAAAAAAAAAGAATGAAAAGAGTTGAATTTAAGCGTATTTCTTATATAATCTTTAAATAATAAATAAATTTCTATAGATAAAAGAAAATAAAAAGAAGAGAGAAAAGGAAATGAGAAGAAAAGAGGTTTCTAAAGGAAAAGAAGGTGGATTTAAAAGAATGAAGAGATCTGAAAGAGAGTTCCAAAGGAAATAAAGGTGTGGGGGTGGGTAAGGAAAAGGAAGAGAAAACGTAGAAAAGTTTATATAGAAAATGAGTACTCTCCAATAGATAAATGGCTGAAGAAGACAAAAAATACTCAAAGCAACTTCTCGGAAAGACAGTTGTAACAAAATCAGGGAAGCGTTTTGGTGAAGTCGGAAATTTAACCTTTGAAACAAGGACAGGTGAACTTATTCATATTATCTTGAAGAATCCAACAAGTTATATTCAAGGGTTGGAATTGGAGAAGAACGTGCAAGGCGACATGATGATTCCTTTTTCTGCAGTGATTGCGGTGGGTGATTTTGTTGTAGTGTCTGAAGAAGATATTTTATAAAGGGGTTTTTTCTAAAGGAAGAAAGTGGTGGATAAGATGTCACTTAATTTTAAAACAACAAAAGAATTGACTGTTCCAAAGAATATTATAGATCAAATTATTGGGCAGGATGAGGCTATTAATATTGTGAAGAAGGCTGCAAAGCAGAAAAGAAATGTATTGTTAATTGGAGATCCTGGCACAGGAAAGTCATTAACAAGCCAAGGTTTAGCTGAATTATTGCCAAAAGAGGATTTGACAGATATTTTATCGTTCCCGAATGAGATTGATGATAATAACCCTTTAATTAAGGCTGTTGCAAAAGGGGAAGGGCAAAAAATTATTCAGCAGGCAAAAATCCAGACAATGTCTTCGTTGAAGAATCAAAACATCTTCTTTTTTGGGTTGATGATTCTTGCCTTGATCACTCCGTGGTGGGTGCGTGTGGAATATGGGGATATTATGGCTGCTGCTTCATTAATTGGGTCAATGATTTTTCTTGCATCCTTTGTGTTGTTTATGAGCTTGAATAAGAAGATGAAGATGGCTGCAAAGGTGCCAAAGTTGTTGATTGATAATACAGAGAAGTCAAAGGTGCCTTTTGTGGATGCGACAGGGGCGCATGCAGGCTCATTGTTAGGGGATGTGTTGCATGATCCTCTCCAGTCAGGTGGTTTGGGAACGCCTGCTTTTGAGCGTCTGGTGCCGGGAATGATTCATAAGGCGAATAAAGGGGTGTTGTTTATTGATGAGATTGGGAACATGCAGATACAGTCACAGCAAGAGCTGTTAACAGCGATGCAGGAAAAGAAGTATCCTATTACAGGGCAGTCCGAACGTTCATCAGGGGCGATGGTGCGTTCAGAGCCGGTGCCAACAGATTTCGTTTTAGTTGCTGCAGGCACAACAGAGAGTATAAAGAAGATGCATCCTGCCTTGCGTTCACGAATTAGAGGATATGGGTATGAGGTGCATATGAATAACACCATGTCAGATACGCCTGAAAATAGGCAGAGGATTGCAATGTTTGTGGCGCAGGAGGTAAACAAGGACAAAAAGATTCCCCATTTTTCGAGGGAGGCAATTGAGGTTGTTATTGAGGAGGCAAGGAAAAGGGCTGGTATTGCAGGAAAGTTAACCTTGCGTTTGAGGGAGCTTGGTGGTTTGGTGCGTGCTGCTGGTGATCTTGCCTTTGAAGAGAAAAAAGAAGTAGTGACTGCAGATCAGGTGCAGCGTGCAAAACTGCTTGCGCGAACGTTAGAGCAGCAGATGGTGGATAAGTATATTGAGAATAAGAAGAAGTATGAGGTAATTATAACCTCTGGAAGTAAAATAGGAAGAGTGAATGGGCTTGCGGTGATGGGTGCTGACGTTTATTTTTCTGGAATTGTGTTGCCTATTGAATCTGAAGTGACTCCTGGGGGTAAAAAGCAGGAGTTTGTTGCGACTGGAAAGCTTGGAGATATTGCTCAAGAAGCAGTAAAGAATGTGTCTGCTATTATTTTGAAGTATTTTGGTGAGGATATTAAGGAGAAGTATGATATTTTCGTGCAGTTCTTGCAAACTGCATCAGAGCATGGTGGTGTGGAGGGTGATTCTGCCTCGATTGCAGTTGCTGCTGCAATTATTTCTGCGTTGAAAGGAATTCCAGTGCGTCAGGATACTGCAATGACAGGGTCGTTGTCAGTACGGGGGGAGGTGCTTGCAGTGGGTGGTGTGACGCAAAAGGTGGAGGCTGCAATGAAAGCAGGGTTAAAGAGAGTGATTGTGCCAAAAGTGAATGTGGATGATATTATTTTGCAAAAAGAAGTGAAGCAAAAGATTGAGATTATACCTGTATCAACAATTTATGATGTGTTGAAGGAAGCCTTGGTGTGGAAAGGTAAAGAGGCTATTTTGAAGAAGATTAGGAAATAACTAAATATTTTAAATTTTATTTATTATACTTTTAAACTTATAATGATTTTTCTTTTTCTACAATCTTTCTTCTCCCTCTTAACGACCACAAAGAGAGGAAAGAAGTCCATACAAAACCAGCTCCTAATGCTGCAGGTGTTTGCATTTCATCAGAAATATAAGCATAATTGCAATATTGAAAAACATTCCATGCAGTAAGAGTACCTATTACTGAATTTAAATATTCTTTACCTGGAATATTTTTAACATATCTTTCTTTAAAATTTTTCCAAATAGTTCCAAGCCTTCTATCTCTAAAAATAGCACTATAATTATTAACTAAATCTTTTAGTCTATATCTCGTTCTTTCACCAACAGTATTATTAACAAAAAAGAAGGTGTTATAGAGATTTCCCAAAAAGTTAGGACCTAACGCTGCTTTTGCCAGAGGTTCTTCTGAAATATGATCGCCTACCAGATTGCCAGTTTCCATTAAACCATAAATACCAGCACCATATAAAGGTGAAAGTGTAGCGGTAAATCGAACTTTTATCCAATCTATTTTTTTATCTGTTAATAACTGAGAAGTAATGTCACCAATAGGATAAACTATTCCAGCTGTTAATATAGCACCTAATAATGGATGTGTTTGTTGTAAATCTCTATAAGCTTCAAATGCTGAGTTTACAAGTTGATGGAGATCCATTCTTTAAGATTTCAATTTTAAGTTTATTAAACTTTCTATTTGTTACCTTTTAATAGTAGTTAATATCAATTAAATTGTTATTTAAATTTAGATGTTTATTTTAAAAGAAAGTATTTTTTATCAAACACAATCTTTATAAAAACACTGAATTGATGTCAATCAATGATTATCAATTTTAAGTTAGATAAGATTATTGCAACCAAGCAGAAGCTCCCGAAAGGGAACATTGAAGCCAGTAATAATGTGAAAGTGATTGATGTGGAAAAAGAATCAGTTGCTTCATTGTCTGATCAGAAGGCAGTGACATTCAAGTTCATGTATGGAGTCACATATAAGCCAAATATTGCATCAATTGAGCTTGATGGAAATGTTGTATACATGAGTGATGATGCAACAGTCAAAGGTATTCTTGATAATTGGAAGAAGAATAAAAAGATTGAGCAGGGAATAGCAGCCCAAGTATTTAATGCAATTCTGAGTAGGTGTAATATTAAGGCGCTAAAGCTTGAAGAAGAGCTGGAGCTTCCCTTTCATATTCCAGTGCCAAGGGTAAGGACAAAGGAGCAAACAGCTCCAGAAACAAAACAAGCAAAGGCCTCGTAATCCTTTCTAGGTATTTGTAAAACCAGTAAGATTATAAGTTCTAATATAGTGCCCATTGATATGTATATACGTACAAAAACAAGGTTGAATGCTTCTGGAAAAAAATACACTTATGCATACATTACAACAACAAAGTATCGGAAAACAAAGACGCCAAAGCAGAAGGTGAAGCAGTATCTAGGAAGAGTTTTTGTCTTTCCAAAAGTACAAGAAAAAGAGGTGTATCCTCTTGAAGAAATAGCAAAAAAGTCCTTAAAAGAGGCTTTGAAAGATCTTATTTGCCGGGAATTGCAGTCTTATGGTTTCAATAAAGAAGGAGAAAAATGGGTAAAAGAAGAAATAATCATTGATTTTTATGAACCTTCAATTAAGAATAAAATCTCTGGGAAAAATGTGTGTATTAAGCTAAATGAAGGGATTCTGTCAACATATGCCCTTAAACAGCTTCTTTTCTATATTCTTCCAAGGGCAAGGGAAAAAGAGATTGCAAAGGATTTTGCTAAGAAGTGCGTAGAAGCGGGTTTAACTCTTGAAAAATCATTATTTATTGAGTTATTTAATCAAATTAAATTAATGATTATCAACAGTAATCGATGAACAACGATGCGCAACGATGGAGAACGATGTGCAACGATGCCAAACGATGAAATTTTTGAATTTATGGTTTTAGAACGCTAAATACTTATTAAAGTCCTAAGATTAGCCTTAATAATGGCTGGGGGATCGGAATCTAATAAGATCAAGGAAGCTTTTGAAAGGGTTAAAGATGATATAAATGAGCTAAAAAAAGAGATAATTGACCAAAAAAAGCAAATTTATTCTTTAAAAAACGAAATTAAAGACTTTTTAGTCATAAAAAAAGAAAATAAGGATAATTTAGACTTAAAAGAAATCTCCATAGGAAATGAAGGGGTTTACAACGATGAACAACGATGGACAACGATGAACAACGATGCGCAACGATCAGCAACGATGGACAACGATGAACAACCATTTACAACGATGAACGATGAACCCTCACTTTTCTCAAAAAGATTAAAATCAACAGTAAAATCTCTTGATCAAGCTCTCACTTTTAAGTTTAGAACCCTTTCAGATAGGGAATTCTCAGTTTTTGTAGCCCTTTATGAAATAGTAAAGAAAGTACCTGAAACAACCTATTTAGAGCTTGCAGAACACCTTTCCATTAATGAAACAACTGTCAAAGTAGTGGTGAATCGTCTTATTGGAAAAGGGCTTCCTATTAAAAAAGAGAGGTTTTTGAATAAGAAAGTCTCACTTTCTATAAATAAAGACTTTTTTGACCTTAATCTGCTTGAAAAACTAATCTCATTAAGGCAAAACGCAGGAGAACAAAAGACCCTTTTAGATATAGAATAAACTCACTTTTCAGTAAAAAGGCTTTTTTATGTTTTTTTCTATTTTTTGTTTACTAAAATCTCTTAAATTTTAAAGTATATCTCAACTCTTCCTTTCTCTATAAATCAATGTTTTTTGGTTCTTTTGAAGACTTTCTCTCACTTGTGCTTAAAATAGCCTTTTTTTGCTTTTTTAAGAAGGTTTTTGTAGCCCTTTTATTTTTTCTATCTTCTTCTTTCTTTAATTAGCCCCTTTCTATCATTTATTCATTAAATTTTATCATCTAAAATCCTAAATATGCCTATTTTATCAGAAAAATAATTAATTTAATGCGTCGAAGACGTCTACGACGCGTCGACGAACAGTCTATAGACGTCTACGACGGTTCTTCGAACAATCGAAATCTTTAAAAGGAAAAGAGATATCTTAAATTTGAAGAAGATGGTGTTTTGGTTATTTAAGAAAAAAGAGGTAAAAAAAGAAGAAAATCAGCCTTTTGATTTAGTAGATATTCATCAAAGCCTAAGAGCATCTTTTCAAAGAATTAAAGCAGATATGGTCTCGATTAGGGACTGGTTGCACTACTTTAAAACAAAGGAAGACGATCAAGATCTGAGGTTAAAAGCGATGGAAAATAGGCTTGAAGAGATGGGAGAGGTAATCACTATGATGCAGGAAATTCCTCAGGTGTACGAGAAAAAAGAGCTCGTTAAATATCAAGAAAGGGAAGAAAGGCCTATGCAGGTCTTGATAGCTGAGGAAGAAAAAGAGATTCAAGTGAATGAACTTGATATATTAACAGAAACGCAAAAGGTCATATTCTCTCGGTTGGCGACAATGCAGAATGAGTCACAGCAGCAGTGGATTCCAATAAAAATGCTCGCTCAGGAGTTATATCCAGATAAGCCATATAATATGGTAAGGTCAACCCTTTCTGAATATTTTGGGATCCTTATTGAGGCTGCTTTAGTGAAAAAAAAGAGAAAAGGAAAATTAACATATGTGTCAATAACAGAGAAAGGAGTAAAGTTCTTTGATGCAAATAAAAAAGAGGGATTGAAAAAGCTTATAGCAAAAAGACAAAACTTTTAATTATTGATAAAAATATAAGCTCAAGAAATATTTATATAGCGTTAAGAGATAAGAAAGAGCATGGAAAAGAGGTCTGAACGAGAAGCAATTATAGGATTAGTAATTCTTATAGCAGTAGGCGCAGTTGTTGCTGCACTTGGAGAAAAGGTAAACATACCTTCATTTGATGCGCAACCTACTGGCTTAATAACAGGAATTGCTTCTGACGATGTAACAGAAGCATGGCATCAAACACCTTTTTTGCAAGGAGAGGTGTATACTCAATCAGCTTCAAGAATAGTCTATGATCCAGGCACAGGAAATTGTTTGGTGCGAAATGGACAAGGAGAAATAGCAGCAGTAGCATGCTTAGATGCATGTAAGGTGCATGTAAATGGTAAAGAGTATATAGATAATGTATGTGCAAGCCAAGGAGGCTTTGCACCAAGAAGATTATCAAGACCTGTTGATAGAATATGAACAAAAAAATTCTCATGAATCATCCTTTAGGAGAAATATTCAAAAATGAGGAAAAACAAGTGAAAATAATCTTGAGACAGATGGAAGCCTATGGTTTTTTTCCGATTGGATATGGCATAAATTACGAAAAAACTCTTTTAAACCATGCGCGCCAGCAAGGGTTGTCGCGAGAGCAAATTACAAACATGCTTAACGCAGTAAACAGAAAAATTTAGATAAATTTTTATATAGAAAACAGGTCTTCAAAAATGATGGAAAAAAAAGATGATCGAAAACAGTTTATTATTCTATTAATTGTCGCTTTTGGAGCGATTACTTTAATTTCATATAGTGTTACATCTCCTGTTGAGGAAACGGGGATGGCAAGTGTATTTATCAGATCTGATGAAGGATCCACAAAAATTGGAAGAGAGTCATATACTGCTGTAGATGCTTCTGATGAGCCTCCACAATGTGTATGTAACACAAAACCAAGAGATCAACCCATACCAAACCAAGATGATTGTTTGGGTACTATTATTCCTAAATGTGAAGATAGGCCTTGTACTGTTCTGAGAGAAACTGCCAAGGGGTGGGAAGAAGTTGAGGTAGGTTGTATTTGGAAACTTTAGTAGTTTTTATAAACTTATAAGCAATTCTTAAAACATTTAATCTTATTAGGTTCGTATAAGATATATTGTGCGCCTGTATTCTTTAATATATATTTCATAAACAATATTTATCATTCAAATTGGTTAATAAATTCTATTAAGAGTATTCTACCTAACACTTTAATGATAAAAAGAATAAGCTCACATCTAAAAAAGCTTGCTTATTTAGGAGAATGTTATGTCCAATTAGAACTTGCTAAATATGGCTTTCGTACTGATATATTATCAAAGGGCTTTTATTGTGATTTAATCGGAGAAAACCTATGTAGAATTGAAGTAAAAACTGCTCTTCCTGGGTTATCAAAGAAGACAGTAAGAGGAAAATCTTATTCTTATAAATCTTGGCAGTTTAGACTTAGTCATCCGAAACAAAGTGCCAATGATATTTATGTTTATGTCCTTTTAGAAGGTGTAAAACAGCTTCCTATCGCATATTTTATACTTCCAAGAAGTGCTGTAACAACTAGAGAAAAATCAGGTGTAACAAGCTTTTATGAATCTGATCTTAATGGTACTTTTTATAGAAAAACTAAAATTGATAAAAATGAGTTTCTTAACAATTGGAATATCATTTTGAACTGGAAAACTGATTCTTTTTATTATAAACAGTATAAACAGAATAAAATAAGGTTTAATAAACCAGAAACTTTATAGCTGAAAACGATGCTAGAAACCTATGTTTTTTCATCAAGACCCATTTCAAGACATTGGAAGATTATGTCCAGATTGTCATACAAAATTGCATGTAGGCACTGAAACATTTAGAGATGGCAAATATATGGTGGAACACTGCAAACAATGCGGGTTTCGAACAGAACTCCCCTACCAAAAACATTTGGATAAAAGTTTTAATTTTTGGTAAAAAGATTTGAAGAATAAAACTTTTAAGTAAAAATAATAATTTTTATCTGAAAGATTTTCGCTTTTTCTCAAGAAAAGCATATTAACAACATGTTATTAAGATTAAGATATGCATGCACAATATCAAAAACCAATCATTCGAAAAACAAAAACAATTACGAAACCAAGGATGGAATGGGTTACTATAACAACAACAGGAAAAAAGCCAAAACGCAAGCTTACACCTGCTGATTTTGATTGGGTATATGATATGCTAGGATGGGATAAAAATTGGAAGCCACCGAAATAGCACGGTTTACTTTTGGTATTAGTATTTTTAAGAATCCTGATGGGTCAATTAGTGATCAAGTCTATTCACAAAATAAGAATATACGAGAAGAAATCATTCTTTTGAAACTTCGTGCGTTCCTGCAGCAATCAGAAAAAGCATATTTTGATGAATTTAATAAGGAAACTCAAAGCTAAATAAATATACTTTTTAAGAAATTTCTTCCTAATCTTATAATGTTGCAAGCCTCCAACGAACGTATGCAACAACGGTGTCTGGATCAGGGCCAAATAAGATAAACAATGCAAATACGATTAACAAGACCACCATCAGAGCCTCTTTTTTCATACAAAAGAGATAGGTATTCTTATCTAAAAAGGTTTTTCTTTCATATATTCGCATAATGTGTGTTATACGAACCTATTTAGAATAAAATATATAAGCAAAAATTAAAATATTTATTTAATATTATGTTTCGCATTCAGCAACCCATTTATGACCGGTAGGGAAACTTAAGAAAGCCTGGATATCTACATCTTCTACAGGAGTCCATTGAGGATTCTGAGGGGTGCTATACCCTTTATGGTTCGGATCAAACCCTATTGGAACAATAATAGCACATCCACCATCATAACAAAAGCTGCCTATACGAACACACCGATCTTGATAATATAAAAGAGGAGTTCCTGGTTGAATCCATGGGCATCCACAATCTTCTACTAGCTCTGAAGAAATGTAAAATGCACGGCCTGTTGAAGAAAGGGGAGCATCAGTAAGTGAATCTAAAAGAACTGCACTCATTAATACAATTGCAAGAATTAATATTTGTTTGTTAATCATGAGCCTGTTGACCTCTTCTTTTCCGGCTTTGGATCACAGTGGCAAGTTGCTTTATTGCAAATTTGGGTGTTTGAATTGCAGTTATTAATGCATGTATTAGGAAATTGTGAGTTATAGCTAGGGTTACTCGCTGCATTGCAGGGAAATGTGGGTGGTGTTCCACCTCCACCAGTGCCTCGTGGAGGAAGAGTTCCTCCTGTTGTTCCAGATGGTTGGGTTGTCGTTGTTCCGGTGCCTGTGGCTGAGGGGGTACAGACAGGAAGAATTTCACATAAGCAGAGGGCAGTATTGCATGTGAGTGCACAATTGGTTGCTAATCCAGTTGTGGAAAGAGTAGAGCAGTCATCTCTGCAGCTATAATGGAGAGAATTCCATATTTTGTTAGTATTATCTCCTCCGGCGCAGTTGAAATTGCACTCACAGAAAGCTCGTAAACTGGAATGCTGTCCAAGGTTGCACCAGAGTGCTATTTTCTTCTTTGCTCGTGCTTTGTAGTCATCAAGAACCCTGTTAAGGTTATAATCTCCAAGGTTGTGGCTTGCGATAATCCATTGGGTATCTCCATCTGTGTCTGCTGCATCTTCTGCTTCTGAGAAAAAAGTTGTTAAAAAAGAAGTATCAATAGGTCTTAAGTCATTGGGTAAGGCCCAGCAAGGCCCGACGAGTTTCATAAGTTCTTTCGATTTCGTCCAAAATGCACCAACGACATCAGAATGGGGTGCCCAATTGTCATCGAGCTCTTCAATGATATCATCAATATAGCTCCCATATTTGTTATTAATTTGTGTTATATAATCATTTGTTTCATCAATTTGAGCTTGTGTTAATGGCGTGCCAAGCGTTTGGAAGCCGGTTATGGAAGAGGCGTTTTTCTCTTGGAAGCGAGATGCAATTAGGCTTACAAATAATATAACAATTAAGACAAAGAAAAACTGAACACCTTCTTTTTTCATATAAAAAAAGGGTAGTAGTACTCTTTTTAAACTTTATCCTGAGAAAAAGAGTTGCTTTTTTTTAGCATGATTTCTGGCTGGGTGCGCAGGGTGCAGTCCATGAAGAAGGAAGGTTTGCAGGTGCAGTATTTTGCGTGCTTGTTGATGATGGTCGCGTGCTTGCGGATGAGGAAGTTGATGTGGTAATGGTAACAGTAACATACGCAGGAACTTGATTGGAAGTGACTGTAGACCACGTTCCTCGCGATCTTCCTCGAGATAGGCTTTGTGTTTGGAGTTTAAACTTGCCACAATGTGCTTGTGGGCTTTCACTGCACCAATGATCTTTACATTCACAGGTTATTGTGTCTGGTGTTTTTTTGTAGCATAATCCTTGTCCAGTATTCTGATTTTTTGCGCCAGTAATTTGTGTGGAGATTGTTGTTGATCCACCTCCACTGTTTGGAGTAGTGCTTGATGCAGTCGGGACTGGGGATGTAGGATTGTTTGGATCAATATTCCCATTTGCATCAGTATTGCAAGTAGGTGCAGGGGGTGTTGGTTTGTTTGCTCCAGTGCAGCAAGGATTAGGTGCAGGTGTGCTTGCAGGCTTGCTTGTTTGAAATCCAGTGTAGGAAGGAGAGAGTGAAGAGAAGAGGAATAAGATGCCAAGGAGTAAGAGAATCACTAAAATAAAGGATTGCGAAGAATGCTGAACCTCTTTTTTCATGAATAAACAAAGTTATGCTGCCTTTTTATACTTTTCTTGTTCTGGGGGTGCTTCTTGAGGAAGGAGAGCATTTTGTTTTTGTCCGTACTTTTTCAAGAGGGCTGCGGCAACCGGCTTTGAGATGAAATAGCTGATAATGGAGGTTACAAATGAGATGATAACAGATCCGACAAAAATGCGAAGGGTAGTGTCAAGAATTTTGTGAATGAAAAAATACCCTGGATCTCCCGGGTGGAGCTTGGGAACGAAAATTTTTCCAAGCTCGTTTGATGCGAGAAGAATGGGAGCAGTCACGATAAAGGGATTGAAAATAGCTATTGCTGCGAAGAGGGTAAATTTGTTGACTTTCTTAAAGAGAATAACAATCAAAAGGCCGACAAGAACATGAAGTCCAGGAAGGGGAAGAAGGGCAATAAAGGTTCCGATAGCAAACCCTATTGCAAGTTCATGGGGTGTTTTTTGGAGTCGAACAGCATCATCAATATGCTTTGATACTCTTTTTTTAACTTCATGGTATTTTGTATGGACTCTTTTCTTAATCTTGGTGTGTGCCATCGTTTAGTGAATAGGGTAAATAAGAGATAAGTATTGATAAAACCTTTGTTTAAAAAGAAGTTTTATTGTTTCTCTGTATCGTCTTCTCTTGGATGAGGAGCTTTATTCTGGGGGGTAAAAGTTTTTGTGATGTCTCCTCTATGCTCTCTGCAAATAGAATTGAGAAGTGTAAGGTAACTATTTTTTTGAGTGTCTTCTATTTGATGACGATACGACTGTATTTTTTCTGCAGTAACAACAACGAGGTCTGCAATGCCTGCGAAAGGAAATGAGGGAAAGAGGTTATGAAAGGCTTTGCTTCCTGATCTAATTGCGGCTTCGAGGGATATGCGCCCTTTTCCTGGTTGCTGTTCAGCAAGATCTCTTTCAAGGAGGGTGTTCAAAACTTCCACACCATAACCTACAGTGATGTAAGGGGATTCATCTTTATTTTCAGATTCATAAACTCTTCCAAAAGGGTTGATGTAAAACATGCGTGGTTTTCCGAGTATGGAAACAGCAGCGACAAAGTCACAGATAGAGTCTCTGGTTGTTGTCTCAGCAATTTCTTCATTAAAGTCCCTCACTCGAGTCCATGAAGTCTCATCATCACTTGCGGAGGATATTTCATTGGGGAGGATTCCTGGTTCTTCTCGAAGCTGTTGGTAAAAGGCCGAGATTGCTGCTGTAGGATTGAGACAATGCCATGCGAGTGCTCCTTCAGGAAAAATTCCAACAGAAGAAAGGGTAGGCTGAGGAGTTTCCTCACAATCAGAAATAGCAGGAAATGGTCGATAAGCAAGGAGAACAATGCCTGAGGTGCCTGTATTTGTTTTGATTGCTATAAGGCTGTGCATGAGATACAAAAGAAGTTAATCATTCCTTTATAAAGGTATTTCACTCAAAAAATAAGTTACATTGAGAAGCAAATAAATGTGCTTTAGCAGGCAGCAGTAAGATAATAATCGAGATCTACTTGTGGAATATTACCACCTCCAAAAGGAATTGTTACTCCAGTGCCACGCGTATAAATTATAGTATCTTGATTAATATCATGATCACGATAGTAAAATGTTGCACTAAGAGAAGGAAGTTGGGTGAATATAAGGTGATCAAATCCGCCGCTTGCGCTACGCATGATAAGTTGTCCATCTTGTCGTTCGTATATGATCTTATCTGTAAGATGATCTATTTTTGGCCTAATTCCTGTACCGATAACTGTTGAGGGATTAATTTGGTTTTGAGTTTGTGGGAACTGAACAGTTGAGATGGATCCAATACTTGTAGTAATTCCTGGAAGTAATTGCTGATATACAACAAGACCTGATGCACTTATATCAATAAAATTAATTGATGTGGCTACTCCAAAACCTCCTGTTTGTGCAGGAAGGGGGTTTGTCACAGGGAAAGGATTACAAGGACTATTCAAAGGAGTAATTGCGAGATTACAACCGAAGAGGGTGGTCGTTGCTGTTACTACATTTGTTTGAGCATAAACAAGATAAGGCCATTCAACACCAAATGCAGATGTGAAGGGGCCTGTAGGACCTTGTGAGATAAGAGGTGAGTCATCGGGAGTTCCAAAGAGGTTGTCTGGTCCTGAATACATAAATTCAAGAGTAAATGTTTGAAAGAATCCTCCGGTGCCTAGAGAACGTGTCCATACAAGCATGTATCCTCGTTGAGGATCCGGTGTTTTAATAATGCGCAATTCACCGAAGATGTTAGTAAAAGAAGTGACTTGAGTAGGAATTCCTGGATTAAGTGAAGAAAAGGTGTAAATATATCCTGGGTTTGGTGGTGATGGTGAACTGAAAAGATTTCCAAAAGCTGCGACGTGGTATTCTGATGGGTTTTGTGGGTTTGTTGCAATTGATAAAGCTCCGATGTTAACTGGTGTTGAAATAAGTTGAGTAAGTGCTGCTCCTCCAAGATTTGTGAGTGCCTGAAGATTAAGAGTATATCCTGCGCCAGGAGTACCTTCTGTATATGTGACATAATTTCCATTAATGTCAGCAATATGTCGTAAAGAGGTTGCTGTTGGAAGAGGAGTAGTAATGGGTGTTGGTAGAGGTCCACATAAAACTTCTCCATTCTGAATAATGCCAGAACCATAAGTGAGGGTTGAAGGATCAATAGAGACAACTGCAACGCCAATATTAGGATATACACCTCCACCTTGAGGGTTTGGAATGTCTCCAGTAGGAATAAATTCGAGGAGTCTATTAGGATTTGTAGATTCTACTTGTTCTGTAAATGTTTGTGTTTGTGGAGGATTAAGTGGTCCTTGTTCATTATAATAATCAGTAACTGTTACTGTTTCAACCATAAAAGGGTTTGTTCCTCCGTCTTGAGTAATGTAAGTGTTTGGTCCTGTTGGATTTCCTTGTGCGTCAAGAGGAGTTGTGACAGATAATACATAGAGGTTTGCAGAAAAAGGAGGAATTTGAGAATTGCTTGGAGTAACAGTAGTGAAGATTCCTTGAGGGGTTTGTGGGGTAATAAAATTGAGATAAGCCCCCGTCGGTGAAATGGTAGTAAGGAAAAATGCGATGCTAATAAGGAGAAAAACAAGGATTATGGTATTACTTCTTTTTTTTATTTCTATCATTTTTAAGAGTAATTAATATATTCTTGCTTTATAATATTTTCTATCTCTGTCGTTCATATCTTCCAATCAGTTGTGCTTGTGCAAGAATGTGCCCTTGCATTGCAGTTTCTAATTCTTTTTTTGTTGCTCCTTCAGAGAGTGAGAGCATTGTATTAAGGGCATATAATTTGAAGAAGTAGCGGTGTTCTTTATCAGGAGGGCAAGGTCCTGTGTAGGTAAGATTTCCTCGGGTGTTTTTTCCAATCATTCCTTGAGGTTGTATTCCTTCAAAAATTTCTCTTGTTGTTGGAGGTATATTAAATACTATCCAATGGTCCCATACTTGGATGTTAAATTGTTTCTTTGCAGCTTCAGGAATATCAGGGTCGTCCATAATCAGCGCAAGGCTTTGTGTTCCTTGAGGAATGTTACTCATTTGAAGAGGAGGGCTCATATTTTTTCCGTCACAAGTGTATTGAAGAGGAATCTTTTCTCCTTCTGAAAATGCAGAGCTTGTAAGTTTCATCTGATTAACTCCCTCCTCGAGAGTTTTGCTGGCACATCCTGAAATGAAGAATAAAAGAAAAACAATAAGAGTATATTTCATAGAAAAGAAAGGAAGGAATGGATATAAATAAGTTATGATGATGCATGTTATTATGCTCCTGTGAGTGCAGGTTCATGAGGAGCAACAAGGTGTTCGAGCACTTCTTTTGCTCTTTCAATGAGAGGTTCATCTTCTTGACCAAGAGTGTGGTGTGGTGAGCAGTGTGTCAGTTCATTTCCTGGAGGATAATTTATTCTAAGAAAAGGGTGGTATCTTCCCGCTACTTTCACTCCTTTCCGAGACAGGGTGTTCCGATAGAGAATAATCCCTCGATGAGGATAAAGAGTGGCTTCCGGAATATGCATTGTTTCTGCTGCAGCGTCAAAAACATGCCAGAGAAATTGTGTAAGGTGTCGAATATCCGTGTCATTGCTTACAACCGCGACATCTTGATGGGTATGAAGAGCAAAGGAGAATGCGGATGCAACCACTCTTTTGTCAACATCAGCTATTCCTGTCCATTCTCGTTCATCAATGATGCGAAGGATATCTATAAGAGAACGGTCTTCATGAGCAGGAGAGTAAATGTGGTGGGTAAGCGCAGTGGAGAGGTGGTGGAGTGCAAGAAGATACTGGTGAATATTTTTTTCAAGATCTTCAAGTTTTTCAGAAGGACCAATGAGTCTTTCAGAACGAAGAGAGTGCCTCTGTTGTTTTTCCCTCTCTGTGTGTTGAAGAGAAATAGTACGTTTTTCAATAATATGCACTTTATCACCAAATTCTCTTTCAACGCCTGGAACAACAAAAGGAGGGTGTTCTCTCTGGAAGAGAGTAATAAGGCTTTCAATGTAATGTGTTTCAAATTTTAGGAGTCCTATAGGAATGTCATAGACGCGCTCTGCCTTCCTGAATTGCTGAACAATATCTCTGCCATATGGATCTGTTTGGTGAAACACGGTAGTGTCAAAGAGGACAAGGCCTTGTGCAAGTCGTTTCACAACAGCAGAAAGGCTTCGTTCAACTTTTGCTGCTTCTTGTTCTGGGTTGAGGAGCAAACGTTTTCGTGTCATTGAATCCTCTAGAAAAAGGAGCAATAATTATTATAAAGCTATCTATGGGAGAAAATAAAGATTTTTATAGGAGATAATGATTAATAATAAGAGGTGATGGCAATTCTTGATGTTTTAGAAACGGAGCTGAAGTTGAGAGGGTATACTGGCGCAACAGTGAAATCGTATCTCTCGCATAATAAACGCTTTCTTGATTTTAGTAATAAGCAAGCAGAAGAGATGACTCAAGCAGATGTGAAAAAATATTTAGTATATCTAATCACAGAAAAGAACCAGAAGCCTGCATCAGTAAATTTATGTCTTTCTTCATTGAAGTTTTTTTATGAGCGAGTCTTGAAAAAAAATATTTTTGTAGATATTCACTCACCAAAATCAGAAAAGAAGTTACCAATTGTATTTTCAAAGGAGCAGATTAGTGACATGCTTCGAGTAATGAGGAATGAGAAACATAAGCTGCTTATTGAGCTGTTGTACTCTTCTGGGTTGAGGGTTTCTGAGGCAGTGAAGATGAAAGTGAATGATATTGACTTTAAGGAGAATGTGGTGAAAGTAGTGAGCGGAAAGGGGAAAAAAGATCGTATGGTTATTTTGTCTGAAAAGGTTTCAAAAAGCTTGCAGGAATATCTCCAGAGGAGAGAAGAACAGTCAGAATATCTTTTTGTAGGAGGGAAAGGAGGTTTGTCAGTGCGCATGGCGCAGCGGATTGTGAAGGATGCAGGAAAGCGTGCAGGCATTAAACAAGAGGTTTTTTGTCACGCGTTGCGGAGTAGTTTTGCAACACATTTGTTGGAAGCGGGAACCGATCTTAGGTATATTCAGGTGCTATTAGGGCATTCCTCTATTTCAACAACGCAGATTTATACAAAAGTGTCTTTGCAGCAGTTGAAGAAGATTAAGTCTCCCTTTGATGATTTGAAAGAATAATCAAGATCGAATGCGTACTTGCATTTCGATAGAAAAAGTATGTGCTGTGCTAAATCCTTGAGGTACTTCAAGAACGTACAATGCTTGGTCTTGTGAAGTGTAGCGGACGCAAGGATCTTTGGTGCATGGCTCTGCTTGAGTAATGTCTACAATTCTAAAGTCTTTGCTGATAAAAATCATATCAAGTGGAATCTTTGTATTTTTCATCCAGAACGTTTGTATGTTTTCTTCAGGAAAAATAAAGAGCATGCCACAAGTGGAGCATAAAGATTCGCGGAACATGAGTCCTTGTTCTCGTTCTTCAGGAGAATCAGCAATTTCAACAGTAATCGTTTCTCCGTTAATAATCACTGCAGGTCCTGCGCATCCGGTAAGAAAAGCAAGGAAAAGAAGGAGCAAGAATGCTTTCATTTAGCCGAAGTATGCTGGTTTTTTTGGTAGTGATTGATCAACTGGTTTTGATTTGTTAATAAGATCTTTAATTTTTACTTCAAATTCTTCTGCTTTTTTGATTAAAGGTTTGAAGTCAACATTCAATGTAAGATATTCATCAAGGAATTCAATGATTTTTGCTGCTGCGCGAGAATCAGGAAGTGCGCTGTGTGTTTCTGCAAAAAGGCATGTTAATTTGAGTCCTTGTTTAAGAAGGAGTGCTCCTGTAACACCAATGATAATGCCCTCTTTTAGCGGTTGAATATGACTGTCTTTGAATGATTTTCCTCCTTTGTTGAGATAAAAGAGACGAGGCTCCTTGGTTATCTCGTTTGCACCAACTCCTTCAAGGCTGATGAATTCCTTTGCGTTAAGGTCATTTGCTAGTTTAACAAGAAGGTCTGCGATTTTCCACTCAAATCCTTGCACGCTTGCAAGCGCATGTAATATGATAAAGTTATGTTTTGGATCATAAAAGATGCCTAATGGCTCAACAGGGTCTCCTTTGTGTACTGCAATCACTGGAGGAATTTCTTCGATGCGAATGCTGCCTATTTGGGTTGCGTTCAAATGCTTAATGAGGAACTCTGTTGCAATGGTTCCAACAAGTCCATATCCGGGAAATCCTTCGATGATAATGGGGTTTTTTGGCTTCTTTTGAATAGTTAACTGCATATCTTTTTAAGGTTGATCTTCTTTTATTAATCTTTCCTTTAGAGCAAATAAAAAGGCTTATTAAAGGAGAAAGAGAAAGCGTTTTTTTGTGGGCTCGTAGCTCAGGCTGGCTAGAGCACTTGGCTCTTAACCAAGGGGTCGCAGGTTCAAATCCTGCCGGGCCCGCTTTTTGTTTCGAAGAAAACTTTTTATACTCTTTAATGTAGATAAATATATGGAAAAAGAGGTAAAGTCAAGTAAATGGATATTCTTAATTGCCTTTATTTTTATTATTGCTGCTGTTTTTTTATCCAATGCAAAACAAGATAGAGGTTTGCAACAGTTAGATAATGAGAGAATAAGTGGAATGGTATATCAAAGTTCTGGAGACTGTTTTTGTCCTGCTAATATGCAAGGATACCTTGCTAAAGCTCAAAAAAAGTATCCTAATAAAAAACTAGAAATCTATAATGACTGTGATGTTTCAAATAATTGGTGTCCTAGAATGTCATGTGGAATTGGGGAACAAACTCCAAATGGCGGTATGACTGGTCCTATTAGTATGGACTATGACTTTAAATGTAAACTGTAATAAAATAAATTAAGATTGGGTAATACACTTTTTTGAAGAATAAATATTAAGTTAATGTTCATCCAAATATGTACAAATTTTTAATCCTTTCCTTATAAAGATAATGAATGAAGAGAAAACCTTTTATAGCACAAACATAGCTGTTTATATGATGAAAAAAGAAGGTCATAAAAATAAAAGAGTGTTTATAATAATTCTTCTTATTGTTATTGCTGGTTTTTTGTATGGTTCAAGATCAGAAAAAAATTCTCAAGAATCACAAGAGAAGAACATGAGAATAGGAGGTGCGTATGCAACACCTGCAGAGTGTCAATGTTCAGTAAACGCACTGTTGCCAACACTCTTGAAAAAAGCACAACAAATTTATCCCAATAAGAAGTTAGAGACATTTAATAATTGTCCTGACGAATCTGCAAAGACATGTCCAACATTGACCTGTGGAGTCAGAGAGGTAAGAACAAAAACGTCTTTGCAGCAGTATACATATAAATGTGAAGTGAGATAATCATTTTCTGTACGTGATGAGCGAATGGGAAAACAAGTAAAGTTGCAGCGCACATTAGGACTCTTTGAGGTAACGACTGCTGGCGTTGGAATCATTCTTGGGGCAGGTATTTATGTGCTCTTGGGAATTGCGTCTGGATATGCGGGAAACGCAACGTGGATGGCTTTTGCAGTTGCAGCAGTTGTTTCTATTCTTACTGGGTTAAGCTATGCAGAGTTGTCTTCAGTGTTTCCATCAGATGCCAGCGAAGAAGTATATGTAGAGAAAGCATTTTCGAGGAGGACGGCAGAGGTTATTGGGATGATGGTAATCCTTACAGGTATAAGCAGTGGAGCGACGGTTGCATTGGGGTTTGCGCATTATGCGGGTGCGCTAATACATATTCCTTTGTTATGGACGGCAATTGGATTGATTGCAGTCTTGTCTTTGATTAATTTTATTGGCATTAAACAGTCAACAAGGTTGAATGTTATATGTACAATAATTGAGACTCTTGGGCTGTTTCTTGTCATAATTATTGGAGTAAAATTTATTGGAAGAATTGATTACATGGAAATGCCCTTCGGGTTACAAGGAGTGTTGCGTGCAAGTGCGCTTATTTTCTTTGCCTATATGGGTTTTGAAACAATGGTAAAATTGAGTGAGGAGACAAAGAATCCAACAAAGACTATTCCTAAGAGTATTATTCTTGCGATTATCATTAGCTCTTTAATTTATCTAACTGTTGCAGTCATTGCATTAAGTGTGGTTCCTTGGGAAGTGCTAAGCAAGTCGAATGCTCCTCTCGCTGACGTTGCTGCTGCCGCACTAGGGAATAATGTACTTCCTTTTGTTGTTATTGCAGTAATTGCTCTTTTTTCAACAGCGAATACTGTCTTAATGACTTTAGTAACAACATCGCGTATCATGTACGGGATGGCTGTAAAAAAAAGATTTCCTGGTTTTTTCGCTCAGGTTCATAAGGGAACAAGAACTCCGAGCAAGGCAATCTTTGTCTTGATGATATTAACAATGATATTTACATTGATAGGAAAAATTGATATCATTGCAAACATTAATGATGTGTTCCTCTTTCTGACGTTTGCAGTAGTGAACGCAGCGAATGTGAAATTACGATATGCACTTCCGTATACAAAAAGGCCTTTTAAGGTCCCTGGTGCAATAGGGAAATTTCAAATACTCTCATTTTGTGGAATGGTTGTTTCTCTGATAATGATGGGTTACGCATGTTTGAATATCATTCAGGGCGTTGCTTAGATTTGTGTTGTATCTCTGGGGAAAAAGAGGTTGAGTGTCCAGTCCCAAGCGACTTTCAGCTTGTTTGACCATCCAACAAGCTTTGTTAAGTAAATAGTTCTCCATAGCCACCATGCAAAGAATCCTTGAATGGAAAATTGTCCGATTTCTCCGACAGCAAATTTTTGGCCAATAGAAACGAGAAGTCCTTGTTTTTTGAAGAAAAATAGTTCTTCGGGTTCATTACGGAGGGAATGGATGATGTTGCGTGCAAGGATTGGTGCTTGTGCAACTGCTGTTTGTGCGAGTGCAGGCACAGGGGTTATTTCTCCTTCATTCATAAAGAGTGCTGCGTCTCCAAGAGCATATACATCAGTTAAACCTTTTACATGGAGAAATGTGTCCACAGGAAGAAAGCCTTCTTTTGTTCTCCTATTGGGAATAAGAGGTATGACAATAGGTTTTACTCCTGGAGTCCAGAGAAGGGTATACGCAGAAATCATTTTGTGTGTATTAATCTCGATGCTTTCTTTTGAAACTTTGGTGACTGGGGAGTTGGTGAGAACAGTAACTCTTTTTTTTGTGAGAGTAGCAACTGCTTTTTCTCGTGACTTTTTTCGAAGGAAGGGGAGGATTGTATCTCCGCGCTGGATAAGATAAACATGAATGTCTTTTGCTTCAAGGTGTGAATAATTTTCTTGTAAGCTTTGTTGGAGAAATTCGCTTAATTCTCCGGCGAGTTCAACTCCTGTAGGTCCTCCGCCGACAACAACAAAAGTGAGGTATTTTTGTTTATCTTTCGAACTTTTCGAAGCTGCTGCAAGTTCTAAAGCATCAATGACTCTATCGCGAATAGCAACGGAGTCCTGAAGTGTTTTGAGAGGGATGGTGTATGCTGCTGCGTTTTGAACGTTATAATAGTTGACTTCTGATCCGGTGGCAATGACAAGAATATCATAGGTGAAAGCGCCGCAGTCAGTGTTGACTGTTTTTTCATTTGTATTAATGGACGTCACAAGGCATCGAACAAAATGGAAATTATGCTGATTCAAAATCTCTCGGATAGGCTGGACGATGTGTTGCCTGTTGAGTCCTCCGGTTGCAACCTCATGGAGCATGGGAGAAAAGAGAAAATAATTGGTTTTGTTGAGGAGATAGACTTCAATAGTAGTATCATTTTTGATTTTTCTCAAGAGATGTTTTGCTGTAAAAATTCCGCCAAATCCGCCTCCAATGATAACAATGCGTTTCATAGGTGTGTAAAAAAGAGGTTCGTTTTTATATATTTGCTTTAATGAAAAGTTTATTGGTGCAGTATTTCAAAGAAGGCATCATAGATGGAACGCCCGGTTGTAAAGCTGTAAAAATGTGCACCAAGTCCGTGTGCAACGTGCGTGAGGCGTTGTTTATGTTCTTGAAGCTGGTCACTGTACTTTTTCTTCACGCTGCTCGTGACGAACATTTTGAGAAGACTTTTTGTTTCGCTGTCTTTAAGGTTAAATTCACCCTTGAGTTTGAGCTCTGCTTCGTCTTCATCAAGGACTTGAATAAGGATAATCTTGTTGTTTTTGAATCCAATGAGTGCTTGTCTTACTTCTTCTGCATCGTAGAGGAAGTCGCTGATGACAACAATCATGCTGCGTGATCCGATAGATTTTGCGTACGTAATGAGGGAATTCTTGAACCTGCTTTCTCCTTGCGCTTGTTTGTTCTTGAGGTAATCAATAATTTCAACTATTTGTTTTCTTCCTTTGTGTGGTTTGAATTGCTCGAGAGTGTGTGAGAATGTGCTGAGTACAAAGCGCTCGTTTTTTTTGAAGGAAAGGTATGCAAATCCCAGTCCAAGCATGGCTGCATACTCGTATTTCTTTGTTGTTTTTCCGAAGTTCATGCTCCCGCTGTAATCAATGATGACATGCAGTGTGAGGTTTCTGTCTTCTTCGTATCTCTTCACATGAAGCTTGTCAGTTCGAGCGAAAACTTTCCAATCAATGTCTCTGATGTCGTCTCCTGGAGTATAGATGCGATGGTCTTTGAACATGGTTCCTCTGCCAGTGTGAATGCTTTGGCGTTCACCGACATAATTTGAGGAGATTCTTTTCTCAATGATAAGGTTAAGTCTGTTCAGGTGTTTGAGGAATCCAGTTTCGAGCATGTTATTTCAAGAGGTATCGAATCACATCATCTTCATTGAAGTTGTTGCGTTCTGCTTCGAAGTTGAGGATGATGCGGTGCCTGAGGATTGGGAAGCTCATGTGCTTAATAATGTCCTTATTGACATAGTCTTTTCCTTCAAGGAGTGCTCGTGCTTTCGATGCAAGAATAAGCCCGATGCTTGCGCGAGGGCTTGCCCCGTACTCGATAAGTTCTTTGTGTTTTCTTGTTTTATTGACGAGTTCGACAGCAAATCGTTTGATGTCATTGGCGACAGGAACCTTCCGTACAAGGTCTTGCATGGCTGCAAGTGTTTCTTTTTTGAGCAGTGGTTTTAAATCTGGAATTTGTATTGATTCGGTATATCTATCAACAATTTCATATTCCTCTTCGATGGTTGGGTAATCAACTTTTATTTTTAAGAGAAATCGGTCACTCTGTGCTTCAGGGAGGGGATATGTTCCTTCTTGTTCAATAGGATTCTGGGTTGCAAGGACAAAGAATGGCCTTTCAAGGAGGAATGTTTTGGTGCCGACAGTGACTTGTTTTTCCTGCATGGCTTCCAAGAGTGCTGATTGGGTTTTTGGAGTTGCTCTGTTGATCTCGTCCATGAGAACGATGTTTGCAAAGAGAGGTCCTTGTTGGAATTTGAACTGTCTTTTTCCGCTTGTGTCGTCAAGGATGTATGTTCCAGTGATGTCTGAGGGCATGAGGTCTGGTGTTCCTTGGATGCGAGAAAACTTGAGGTCCATGAGTTGTGCGAGTGTGCGGATGCTGAGTGTTTTTGCAAGTCCAGGGTATCCTTCAAGAAGAACATTGGAGTCGCAGAGGATGGCTGTGATCATTTGTTTGAGCATTTCTTCTTGTCCGACAATAACCTTGCTTGCGTGTGCGAGTATTTCTGCAAAGGATTCTTGAACGTCGTTTACTTTCATAGTTATTCTCCTGCTAATTGTTCAAAATATTTCTTAACGAGCTTCTTGTTTTTGATGGTTTCTTCATATGTGGAGTCAGCAATGGCTCCTCCAATATCTTCTGCCTGGCTTTTCTTTGTAAACTCAAGGTTTCGTGGGTCATTGATTTTGGAAAGGTCTGGTTGGCTTTGTTCTTGAGTTAATTCAAGGAGTAAGGGATCTGTTCCTGGTTGCGCAACTGAGGGATCTCCATAAATGTCGCGGTCTCCTTCGCTATCACTAATATTCAGTTTTTTTGCTTTGATAAGGCTTCCAATGTCGTCTATTTTGTTGAAGAATCCAGTGACTGCATTTGCGTCTTTGAGTGTGTCATAGGTGAAGTCAGAGCTCGAGACAAAAAGGAAGAGGAGGGCAAGTCCGAAAATGCCGAAGAATTTGAGTCCGACTTTTTTGCCGTCAAAAAGGGTCAGGCTGCGGAGATGGGCTATTTTAGCAGTGACTCTGTCATTAAGGCTTTGCGTAACCTCATTGTCTTTCATAATGTTATCTTCCGCTGTCCTCAATTGCCATTCAAGATCGGGAATCTTTTCCTCAGCATCTTTAAGCTTGATTTTTCTGTACGTGATGAAAATTGCAGGGATAAAATAAATGCCTGCAGGAATGGTCGCATAAAAGAGAGGAAGGATGGTAAAGACAGTGATCGTTGCGAAGATGAGGAAGAGAACAACAGTATTGATAAATACGTGAAACAGGCTTACGAAAATGAGGGTTCGCCGTACATGGTTCAGGGCTCGTCGAATACTATTCATAGTATGAATTCGTTAAATACAGTCTTCTTTGTCTTCAATGCTGCTGTTGAGAATGCATTCTTCGATTTGGTTAATCACGTTGTCCCTCTCTTGAACTTGCTCTTGAAGGTCTTTAATGGATGTTGTTTGGCTGGTAATGGTATCATTTAAGTCGTCAATTTTTCCTTCAAGGAATGTAATCTCTTGTTCAAGATCAATGTATTGTTTGCTTAAGTCTTGTGCTGCTTCTTTTTTTTCTTCAAGTTGACTTGTTGTTTGGTTTAATTGGGTTTGAAGGGTCTTTTTTTGTGCAAGGATGTCTTCATAGGACTCTTCAACTTCGCTATACTTTTTGTTGAGCGCGGTAATCCTTGTCCATGCAAAGATGCTGACTGCAATTAACGCAATGATGCAGATGCTCATAATAAGAATAGGTGTTGAGCCGCTATTGGCGTTTCGTTGGGAGCGAGAAGAGAGGGTTTTATCAGGAATGGAGGTGTAATCTGGCCCTCTGCGTTTAAGCTCTTCAATTTGCTGGTTTATCTGTTCAAGTTGGGTTTTTCGTCTTCTTTCAAGCCATCGTTTGATCATTCCCATCGTTACCATTGGCCTGTAAAAACTCATTTAAATATGTTTGTATTGCATGATCTTTCGCACATAAAGTTCAATAAGAAAGAGGAAGAGGGCTTCTAAAACGAAAATCCAGCCGTATGAATCTTTGTCAAAAAGGCTTTGTTTTGATTGTCGCTTGATTTCAGTGGTCATGCTCCTAATATCATCAGGATCAAAGAATGTTCCTCCAGTGCTGCTGACAAGATTGCTCAGTTCAGGGCTGATGCCTATAGGATTGTACTCCTGTTCATGGTTAACCGCAAAGGTGACTCCGAGGAGGGTAACAAATCCGGTGGTTGTTGCGGGAATGGTTGCGCTGTAAAGGTCATTGTCCACTCGGGAAAAGGTAACTCCTTCAAGTGAAGGAGGTCCTGATGATTTGGTGAGAATGGTAGCCTGTTCTCCAGCAAATGTGTCTGGAATAGTAACAAATGTTTCTTTTTTGCGTTCAGGATCTCCCACTGCCCAGTTGAGTGCTCTGATGAGGAGGCGCGCGTTAATATTGTTGAGCAGTTCTCCTGCATATACACTTCCATCATCAGTGAGGATCACGACAACTCTGCCAAGTCCATATCGTCCTGCAACAATGAGCGGGTCTCCTTTGTCTGTGATGACGAGGAGTTTTCCTGAGGGGCGGGGGACTGCTTCATTAATGCCATAAAGAGATGCGAGAATGTTCAAGTGTTCAGTAATGAAATGATTTTCGTCAAAAATGACAACACCGTATGTGTCTGTGGTTGTTTCTCCTTCAGGATCTCCAAACAGGAGTTTAAGCTTGTTTTTTTGGCTTGCTTGGAAATAGGTGCCCTCGCCAATGGTTGCAATGTCCTTCATGATAATCTCATTTGTTTGTTCACCAACACCGATGGTGTATATTTTGATATGCTGCTCTGCCGCATACGCTGCTGCTGCATAGGCTTGGTCTCTTTGTTGCGTGTTTCCGTCAGAGATGAGGATAATGTTTTTACTTCCAGGTCCTGATTTTAAGAGTTCTATTGCTTGTGCAAGTCCTACTCCAATGAGTGTTCCTCCATGAGGCGTAAGGCTTGCAATTTGATTTTTAAGTAAGGAAATGTCTTTTTTATGGAGCATATCAAGCGGAGAGACAGTGTAATGCTCAGTATCAAATGCGACAACACCAACGGCAAAGTCTTTCTTAATATCTTCAAGGATGCTTATAGCAAGGGCTTTTTCAACATCAGCAGCGAGTCCTCCTGAACTGTACGCTTGGCTTGTGCTTCCAGAAACATCAATCACAATCACGATGCTCGAACTTCCTTCTTCTTTTTCTGCGCTGCCGACATGAACGGGAAGAATGCTTTCAAAAACAGAATTTTCATAATTGCCGCGATCGAATGATTGGCTTCCTCCGAATACAACGAGGCCGTTTCCTTCGCTGACAAAGTCGCTGAGAGTGCTGACTGATCCTTGAAGTTGGTCGATAGTGAGGTCGTTAATGACAAGTGCATATGCCTCTTCAAGATTGCTGATGGTTGATGGTTGTGCAACAGCATATGCTTGCTCAAGTATGGAAAGAAGTGGACTCTCTTTGCTGCTCACAAAAGCAATAGGTGGTTTATCAACGACTTTGATCGTTTTGTAATATTCATTATTTTGGAGGAAATAATCATCCTCGTTGAGAACTGCTTTAATGGTGTGATATCCATCAGTAAAAGTGCGGTAGAAGGTAATGTCTTGGTCTGTTGTTTCATCAGCGATAAGCTCGTCGTCAAGATAGACTTTTATCCCGTGCGCTGTAGGCTTGGTGCCAGTTACTGTAATGGTAAATAATGCTTCAACACCGACTGTTATTTTTGATGGTCCGAGGATTTCAATTGCATAGTCACTTTCAACAGGTTCAAGATGGAGTGCGTTGATCGTGATGTTAAGATTGCTTGCAGTCAGTGCGAGGTCACCAAGTGATGCGCCTGCATTGTTCTGCCCGTCACTAATAAGGAGCACGCTTCCTCCTTTGTCAAGGTATACGCTCGCGTCATCTGCGAGCGGACTTTTATATGGCTGTCCAATGGTATGTGCTTTTACTTTAACAACTTTTTTGAGTGCTTCTGCAATGGTGGTGCTCATACTTCTGTCATAAAGGTTGAAAGAGCTTGAGTTGTCAGTAAGGATGGTCACTCGTGGATCACCGCTCTTAAAGAGTTCATCATATCCATAAGGTGATGCAAGCGCTATAAATAAGAGTGAAAGGATAAGGAATCGTGTGATAAAAAGCAGGATGCGCATGCGTCTCAGTTTGTGCAAGTGAGCTCGATCTTCCGCGCGTGTTTTCTTGAATGAAAAAAGAAAAAGAAGGATAAGGAAAATGAGGGGAATTCCTATAAGATAAAAAGGATGCTCAAAATAGGACTCCAAGAGTAAAGAAATGCTCATCTAGATGTCTCCTCTTCCTTTTATCCATATAATTTCAATGAGAAGGAAGATAAGGGTAATGATAATGAGTGTTTGTGCAAATGGTTTTTTTATTTTGTCGCTGGAAAGGTCTTCAATTTGGGTAAGAATGTTTTTTCGTTCTTCTCTGTTGACTGCAAAATTGGATTCTTCTTCGCTGACAAGGCTTACAGCGATAGTGTCGCCATTGACAGTATAGAATCCTGGTTCTGTAAGGGTAAGTCCAGTAACACTCATTTTTTCTGAGGGTGTTGTGATGTCTGTTCGCTTGCTGAAGAAGAGTGTTTCTCCCCCTTGTTTGTTCAGATCGGCGAGAGTTTTAATGCCTCCGAGGAATGTGATTGCTTGATCCCAAAAGACAGGGTACGAAGGGCTTAAAATGAAGTCGCTTGCCTCTTCAAGGATTCCATAATACAATATCTTCCCTTCTCCATATTGGCTGAGGGAGATGACGCTTGACTCATCTGCTGTTGCGAGTGGAATTCCTTTGTCATTTTTTGTGGCGAAGTACTGTTTCACTCCTCCAAATTCAACATCTTTGGTGATCTGGTTTTCTTGAGCAATAGTCACTGGAGAAAATCCTTTTTTTTCAGTGAGTGTTAAGTGGAGAAGTTCTCCGTAGGAAATGTCTTTGCTGTCTTTTTGAGCATGAATGATGAGGTTTGCTCCTTCTTTGACATGCTGAGTGATAGTGGAGAAGCTTCCGGCGATGAGGCGTTCAGGTTTTATGTCATGAATGATGTAGAGGTCATAAGGTTCATTAGAGATAATAGGTGGCTGTGCAAGGTCGAAAACGACTGATTCTGTTGCAGTGAGTGCTGCTTTAAGGTACACGGAAGGAGTATTGGAAATCAAAAGAACAGTAATGTCTTTTTCTTTTGGCATGCTGAGGTATGCAGTATTATCGATGGGAAAATCGTCTGATGCAGAGAGTGTAATGGTTCCTGTTTTGCTAATCGGTTGGAAATGTGCAAGTTGTGTTTCTCCTGGTTGAATAATCAGTATCTTTTTTTCTGATCCGAGAGCAACATCTGTTGATGCTTCCTTGTTCATGTAGTTCTTGACAAAAACGTCGATGCCTTCATCAGTTATTTTGACCTTAGTAATGCCAACATTGTTTACTTCTTTCTGTGGGCTTACAGGAATGTATGTAACAGCAATTCCTCTGCTTTCAAGAGCTTTGGTTGCAGTAGTGATGTCAACTCCTCCTGTGTTAAGAAGGTCGCTAATAAGATAAATATGAGGTTGGTCTCCTTGGGTGTATTGTCCTGCGAAAAGTAATGCTTCGCCGATGTTTGATGTTGTTGCTGCTGGTTTAAGCCTGTTAAGAACAGCGAGTGCTTCTCGTTTGTTTCCGTTTTCGAGAATAACGCGTGGAGTGCTTGCGACAAGAATAAGGGTGTTTTGTTTTCCAACAACCTTTTTTGCTTCAGAGATGAGGCGTGTAAAGACTTGGTTGTCAAAAACAGTTGTGCTTCCGCTCGTGTCAAGAACGATGACTGCATTGTCTGTGAAGAAGTCTCCTTTGAGTTTGAGGTATGGGTCGACAAAAAACATGCTCAGCAAAAGAATAATGAGCAGCTGGATAATGAAGAGCCAGTCTTTGGTGAATCGTTTGAAGAAGCTTGTCTTGCTTTCTGTTTTGATGTGTTTGCTGAAGAACATGAGCGATGGAACTTCAACCTGCTGTGGTTTTGGTCTGATAATGTAGAGAATGAGAAGAGGAATAAGGCTGAGAAATGCAAGCCATCCTAATGGGTTTTCGAATCCGAAGGAGACCATGCTGTTCTAGAGTTATAGATTGTTTTATATGAATTGCGATTGTAAAAAGAGAATAAAAGAAAGAGAATTTAGAGGAGGGTGCGGATGCGCTCGATGTGTTCTGCAATCCGATGTCCTGCCTCGGTGAGTTTGATGGTTTTGATTCTGCCGCTTTTTTCAAAGTCGACAAGTTTTGCGGTTTGCATTTCTTGCAGGATCTTTACTGCATGAGAATAGGTGCAGTCAACTTCTTTTGCAAGAACAGAACCGTATCGCGCCTTGTTGCTGTTTCGCAAGGCAACAAGCATCATTGCTGGCTTTCGTCTAAAAAACACCTCAAAAATATCTTTCTCCTTTTTCTTCATTAAGGTCCCCCCTTGTGTTATTACCCAGTTGAAGTATGGAAAACGTGTGCTTCTATTTAAACCTTTTTCTTTTCAAATATACTTCTTAATATATAGTTAATAACATTATTAAATCTCGTTACCATTGCTTAATAGTTATAAGTATATCTTCCCACAATCTTTAAATAAATAAGAAGAGCTAGTCAGAAGATGCTTGATGTGCGATTTATTGTGGAGCATCCGCATGTAATCAAGGATGATCTAAAAAAGAGGTTCAAAGCAGACCGCATTTGGCTTGTTGATGAGCTTCTTGAAGACTATAATACTCTGAAAAAGTTCAAGAAAGAGGTTGATGACCTTCGCCATAAAAGAAACGTGCTTTCAGAAGAGGTGAACAAGCTCAAAAAGCAGAAGAAGGATCCAAAGAAGCAGTTGAAGGAAGTCAAAGACATTCCTGGAAAGATTAAGGAAGTTGAGGAGAAAATCACTTTATTGGAAGAGAAGATGAAGGAGAAGCAGCGGCAGATTCCAAATATTACTCATGAGTCAGTGCCTCAAGGAAAGGATGAAACAGAAAATCTTGAAGTACGGAAAATAGGGAAAGTCCAAGAGAAGAAGTATGAAGTAAAGAATCATGCGCAGTTGATTGAAGAATATCAGTTAGCTGACTTTGATGCAGGGCGTCTTGTCGCTGGCGAGGGATTTAATTACTTACTAGGAAAAATGGCGTTGCTTGACCTTGCCTTGCAAAGGTATGGTATTGATTTCCTCTTGAAGCAGAAGTTTACCGTGGTTGTTCCTCCATTGTTGATTCGGGAAGAGGCAATGAAGGGAGTGGTCAATATGACTGACTTCAAAGACACAATCTATAAGGTTGAAAACGAAGATAAATTTTTAGTCGGTACAGCAGAGAATGCGCTTGTTCCTTTGTTTAAGGATAAAGTATTCAAGGCAAAAGATTTGCCGGTGAAGGTGACTGCAGTCACGCCTTGCTTTAGAAGGGAATTGGGTGCGCATGGTGTGGACACAAAGGGTTTGTTTCGAATGCACCAGTTCAATAAGGTTGAACAAGTTGTTTTTTGTGATCCTCAGGATTCCTACATTCTTTTAGAGGAAATACAAAAGATTTCAGAAGAGTTTTTTAAAAGTCTTGGTCTTTCGATTCGAACGATTGCAATTTGTTCAGGAGATCTTGGCAGTAAGCAGGCAAAGCAGTATGATATTGAAGCGTGGTTCCCGAGACAGAATGCATACAAGGAAGTGACGTCTGCAAGCAATTGTACGGATTACCAATCGCGACCATTGAATATTAAGTACGAAAAGCAAGGAATAAGGGAATATGTGCATATTTTAAATAACACGATGGTTGCGACATCGCGAGCGATGGTTGCTATTCTTGAAAATTTTCAGGAAAAGGATGGTTCAGTCACGATTCCTGAAGTTTTGCAGCCATATACTGGTTTTAAGAAAATTCCGTAAAAACGATTTACGTAAGAGTCATAACATAATGGATGATATCACACCATGTATGCCAATCTTTTCTCAGAATTCTTTTTTGTTCTTTGAACTGAACACGAAGAAGTGTGAGGTATTCTTTTTTTGCATGCTGTTTTTTCGCAACTAAGAATTGTTTTTTCATTTCTTTTAAGGAAGAGAGAGTGCTGTTTATACGTTCAGATATTTCATATACTTTTTTTTGAAGCAATTCTTTATTTACATAAAAAGAATTTTTTATTTTATTGATGGCAAGAATTTTGTCTTGTTGAATCAATCGATGTTTGATAGTATACTGATTAATTTTAATAAGATTTTTGGTGAGATGTATTTTTGAGAGAATCCAAATGAGCCATTTGCTTGTGTCAAAATGATACCACTTCACGCCATTTCGATAGTCTGATGCAAAAGTGTGGTGATAATTGTGATATCCTTCTCCAAATGTGAGGAGTGAAATAATATAATTATCAACTGCAGAGTGTTCTTTTGAGTAAATTTGTGATCCCCAAGAATGGGCAAGTGAATTAATGAACCAGGTAAGATGGTGGACAAGGAAGGTTCTCAACAAAAAACAGAAGACAAATGAACCAAAGAAATCATTAAAAATAAATCCAAAAAGTGAAAAAACAAGAAGATTGCTTACAAAGAGGAGATAAGGATACCATCGATGCTGGAACAGAACAAGTCTATTTGTTGTTAAGTCAGGAACTACTTGTGGATCAATAGGTTGTTGTTTTCTAAAAATCCAAAGAATGTGTGCATAGAAGAAACCTTTCTTGATGGAGTAAGGATCTTTCTCGCTGTCAACAAAGCGGTGATGAATGCGATGGTCAAAGCTCCATTGGAGTGCACTTCCTTCAGTGGCAAGAGTTCCAAGAAAAAGAATGATGCTTTCAACAGTTTTATTAGTGGTATACGTGCGATGCGCGTATAAGCGATGATATCCTGCAGAAATGCTTGTGCCAAAGACGAATGCCATGATAATTGTGGCAAGGATAATACCAAGGCTGGGAAGTTGCATGTTTAAATACAATGGAATGGTAGTAATAAGGAGAAGGTGATAAATAATGATAAATAACCCAGGAATGAAGTTAAAATTGGTAAATCGCATGAAATCCCTCTTTTTGGAATGGGAAGAGAAGAGAGTATAAAAACCTTCTTTTTTTGAAAAAGGCATAAATCTTAAAAACCTTCTCTTTTCTAGTATTTATATGGAAGAAAAACTGAAGATATTGGCTGCAGGAGATTTTCATGGAGATAGCAGTCTTGCAGAAAGACTTGCAAATCAAGCAGATAAGGAAAAGGTTTCTTTAGTTATTTTGAACGGTGACATTGTTGAGGATGAGAACCCTATTACAGGAGTTATTGGTCCTTTCTTGAATAAAAACAAGAAGGTGATTATTATTCCAGGGAATCATGAATCTCCTGCAACTGCAGAGTTTCTCAAAGAGCATTATAATATCTTTAATTTGCATGGATATTATATGATCTACAAAAATGTTGGTATTTTTGGATGTGGTGGAGCAAACGTTGGATTAACGCAAGTGACAGATGAGGAGATGATTGAAATATTAAAGCGCGGATTTGAAAAAGTGAAGCATGCGAAAACGAAGGTGATGGTGACGCATATTCATCCTGCAGGAACAGCCATGGAAAAGTTTTCTCGCTTTGTGACAGGAAGTAAAGGATTAACAAAAGCGATTTATGAGTTGCAGCCAGATATTGTGGTGTGTGGTCACGTGCATGAGGCTGAGGGAATTGAGGAAAAGTTAGGGAAGACGCGCGTGATTAATGTTGGAAAGAAAGGACGAATTCTTGAAGTATAAGAAGAGCATATAAAAAGATTTGTTACTTTTTATCAAAAACTTTTATTATCTTCATAAAAGAATTAGGTGCCCTATCTTTTTAAGTTTGTTGGTGCCCGAACAAAATTTATTCTTCTATCTCTAAATCTACAAAATGCAATTCCTTTAACAATTTTTCAACATCTTTGCCTTTTGGTCTTTCTCCTTCTTTGGCAACCCTTAATTTTACATTTAGATGGGGCTTATCATGTGATAAATCTATTGAATAATCTAATATTATTTGTGAACCCGCTTCAAGTGTAACAGAACTTCCAGCACTCGCTATTTTCCTTCCCTCATACCATTTATCGTTTATATCTATATTATCGCTTGTTTCCATGCTGATAAAGGGATATTTACATTTAAATAGGTGCCGTTAAGTTTTACAGCTCACGAAAATACTTTTTTTGCAGCATTTGATATCAGGCATATGATTTAAGATCAAATGGTATAGCTCTCTCCGTTTTTAACGCCCCTTTCAACAATCGTCCAGATGCGCTGGGCAATATCTTCTGGCTGGTCAATAGTAGTATAATCTTCTCCGTGAAAAAGGCCTCGATACATGTCTGTATTGACTGATCCAGGACAGACTGTACACACGTTCACGTTTTCAGAGACTTCGTGAGCAATGCTTTCGGTTAGTCCAATAACTGCAAATTTGCTTGCGCAGTAGACTGAAAGCCCTTGAAATCCTCTTTTTCCAGCTTCAGAGCTCACATTAATAATAGTGCCAAACCTTTGTTTTTTCATCAGAGGAAGTATTTCTTTGCAAAAGAAAAAAATGCCTCTCACATTTGTATTCATTGTTGTTTCATATTCATCATCTGTTGTTTCAAGAAGGGGTTTATACACAGCATAGCCTGCATTATTGATGAGAATGTCAACCCTTCCAAAATGCTTGTATGTTTCATGAATGACTTTTTTGACATCGTGTATGTGGGTAACATCGCATTGAAGAGAAAGGCACTCAACAGAGAGTTTTTTGATAGCTTCAGCGTGGATGTCTAAATCTTTTTTTGTTCTTCCGCACAATACAATAGCATATCCTTTCTGTGCGAAGAGAGTTGCAATTGCTGCACCAATACCTCTGCTGCTTCCAGTAATGAGAGCTATTTTTTGTTCATGCATATCAGCTCAAAAGAGGTTATGAGTATTTGAATATTTCGATCAAAACACTTTTATATCTATTCTTTACTAAGGGAAGGAAATGGCAGAGAAAATGTCTGAACTCATCATTACAGAAAAACCTGCACAGGCAGAAAAAATAGCGACTGCTTTGGCAGACACAAAAGCAAAGAAGAAATTGTTGAATAAGGTTCCGTATTATGAAATTGAGCATGATGGGCATCCCATTATTGTGGGATGTGCTGTTGGCCATTTGTTTACGCTTGCAGAAAAGAAGAGGAAGAGTTGGACATATCCTGTGTTTGATATTGAGTGGAAGCCTGCGTATGCAGTGAAGAAATCTGCAGAGTTTTCAAAGAAATATACAGAAACTTTAATAGAATTGGCAAAGAGGGCAGATGTTTTTACGGTTGCGTGTGACTATGATACTGAAGGATCAGTCATAGGATTTAATTGTATTCGGTTCATTTGTCATAAGAAGAATGCAAAAAGAATGAAGTTTTCCACGTTAACAAAGGATGAGCTGATTGAAAGCTACAAGAATGCCTCAAAAACCCTTGATTTTCCCATTATTGAGGCTGGGGAGACAAGGCACTTTATGGATTATTATTGGGGTATTTCAATGTCGCGTGCATTGACGCTTGCAATCAAGACTGCTGGCGCGTTTAAGATTATGTCTGTGGGAAGAGTGCAGGGTCCTGCATTGAAAATTGTGGTGCAGCGAGAGAAGGAAATTCAAATCTTTAAGTCAGAGCCTTTTTGGGAGGTGGAATTGCAGACAAAAGATTTTATTGCATCGCATAAGGATGGAAAATTCTTTGAAAAGAAGCGAGTGGATGATATTCTGCAGAAGACGAAGGGAAAGGATGCTCTCGTAACTACAGTAAAGGAAAAAGAGGTGTTACAGGATCCTCCACATCCTTTTGATCTGACAACATTGCAGATAGAATCATACAGGTGCTTCGGATTTACTCCAAAAGAAACGTTATCAATTGCACAAGATTTGTACACTGCAGGTTTGATTTCCTATCCTCGAACATCCTCTCAAAAGCTTCCTCCATCGTTGAATCTAAAAAAAATTATTCAAGGATTGGCAAAGCAAGAGGAATATAAAGCATTATGTAATGAATTGTTAAAAGGAAAGCTTGTGCCTCATGAGGGGGAGAAGGTCGATCCTGCACACCCTGCTATTTACCCGACTGGTGAGCTTGGAAAAATAAAAGAACGGCAAGTGAAGGTGTATGATTTGATTGTTCGCAGGACGCTCGCAACGTTTGCTTCTCCGGCGAAAAGAAAAATAGTTACAGCAGTGCTTGATGTGAACAACGAGTTGTTTGTTGCAAGAGGTGCAGTAACTGTTGAAAAAGGGTGGCATGCGTTTTATGGTATATATACTCCTATAAAGGATGAGAAAATTCCTGACTTGAAAGAAAAGCAGGTGATAAAGAAGCCGAAAATTGAATCTTTGGAGAAGGAAACCCAGCCTCCGAAGAGGTATACACAAGCCTCAATCATTAAGGAGCTTGAGAAAAGGAATTTGGGGACAAAGGCGACGCGCGCGGCAATTATTGATGCATTATACTTGCGTCATTATGTGACTGAGAAGACCTTGAAGGCAACAAAGCTAGGCATTGCGACAATTGAAACCTTGGAGAAGTTTTGTCCGGAGATTATTGATGATAAACTGACAGAGCATTTTGAGAAGGAAATGGAGGAGATTCGTGCTCAGGAAAAGAAGGAAGATGAGATCTTGGAGGAAGCAAAAAAGGAATTGGTGAAAATTTTAGATAAGTTCAAGAAAAATGAAGAAGGGATTGGAAAAGGGTTATTGCTTGCAACGCGAGAGACGCAGCAAGAAGAGAATACAATTGGTGAATGTCCAGTATGTAAAAAAGGGATGATTATGTTGCGTCGAGGAAAATTTGGGCAGTTTGCAGCATGTAATCAATATCCTTCATGCAAGACAACGTATTCGGTGCCGTCAAACGCCTTAATTAAGCCAACAAAAACTCCCTGTCCTTCGTGTAATTTCTTTACAGTGCTTGCAATTCGAAAAGGGAAGAGGCCATTTCCGTATTGTTTGAGCAAGACGTGTCCAAAAAAGTTGGAGTGGATCAAGCAGCAGCAGGAGAAGCAATTAAATAAGAGTGCTGAAGAAAAAAGTCTTGAAAAGTCATAAGAGAGTAATGCCTTCATCAGTAATAGTGAATGAATAGTTTTCTTTTGTTGGTTTATGGATGATCATGCGTCGTGGATCTTTCTGAAGCTCGATGATGGTGGTGCACCATTTCTTGATCATGTTCCCTCCAACGCTTCCGATAGTGTTGTCAGCAATGTTTGCATGAACTTGATTAGTGAGAAGAACAGGTGTTGTGCGTGATATTTCATGAATAATGCGAAGATGTATATCCATAATATTGTTTGTTTCTCTTGCGTTCTGTATGACCTCTGCTCGATAATGAATACCTAGTGTATCAATGATAATAAATTTGAAATGAGATGCAATTTTGGCAAGCTGTGTGATGTGCGTGTACTGTTCTTGCAGACTTGGTGCTTTTTGAATAAAAAGGCGTTCAAGGCAGGCTTTTTTTTCTTTTCCGCAGATTTGATTGAATCGTTCAAAGGAGAAGGTGCCTTCAGTGTCAAGAAAGAACACTTTTCCTTTGGCAACTGTAGTAAGGTACGCAAGTTGCTTGGCAAGGGTTGTTTTTCCGCTTCCTCCAGGTCCATAGACGAGTGTGATCTGTTTTTGGAATGTTTTAAGAAGAGAAGGCAGGTCTGTCATGAGCAAAGAAAAGGAGTAATCTATAAAAAGATTATGAGACTAGAAGAAGAAGGATGAAAGATATCTCTTTATTGGTTATAAAGCCAGAGGTTGCAAGAAAGCAGAAGAAGGTTGTTGTTTCTCTGAAAAAAAGAGGATATGCTATTCTTCTGCAAAGAAAATATGATAATTGGCCAAGATATGCAAGAAGAATATACACTGAGTTTAGGAAAAAGGAATTAAATTGTTATCTTAGCAAATATATACATAAAAGATGGAAAAACTTTTTTTATGTTCTTCTGGTGCATCACAAAAAAGAGAATACTGTACAAAGGTTGAAGAAGGAAAAAGGGAATTACATCTCGTATCAATCAAGGAATGAAAGGACGTTGCGTGCGGAGTTTGGTTTATCTGCAAGAGAAAATGTGATGTGTGGGAAAATAACTTTTGTGTATTGTGGAATTCATTGTCCAGCAGGCAAAAAAGAATTTCTTAAAGAGCTTCAGTTGTTTAAGATTAAAATATAAGTAGTAATCATAGAAAAAAGGTATTCTTTATTAATCAATGTGTAAGAAGAAGTTGATATGGTTAATGAAGTATATGGTACACTTGATGATGCTCATGTAGAAACATTTAAGCGCTTATTGAATATATATGGACAAGGAATAACACTTGATGTAGGAATATCAGTTTTGAATCCTTCGGGAAATAAGGCGAGTTTAGTACAAAGGCTTATTGGTATTGATAACGCTAATTCCATAGCAGATTTTTTTCATAAAGAAATGAGAAGGGGTGCTTTGCCGCCAAATTTTGCTTTCGTAAGAGCGGATGCAAGACGTATGCCTTTTTCTGATGCTTCAATAGATCTAGTGTTAATGCAAGGTGTGTATGGAGATTGCAAAGATTGGAAAATGGATAAAGAAGTACTATTTAATGAGAGTGGTGCAGCGAGCATAACTGATGCAATTGCTCGGCAAAGAATAGTTGAAAGGTATCATGAAGAGAATAAACCTCTTCTCTTAAGAGAAACAAGACGGGTGTTAAAGCCTTCAGGAATAGTGATTGTGTCAAACTCAATTAAACGTCAGCCGATACAAAAGACAGTTGCGGAATTTGGAGAATATTTTAGTATAAGAAATTTGTATGAAGGTTTGGAACGGTATCTGATGGTGTGTCAAGCAAAGTAATATACACAAAGCTCATAGTATCAAAAGCTTTATATATAAGTTATATACACGAGACGTATACACATGAAAGATATATTTGAAAATACCATTATCTGTGACCGCTGTGAGAGAAAAACAGAGAAGCAGAAGATGGTGAAAGAAGGTTTTGAACTGCGTTCCTGGGTGTGCACTTCATGTAAGAATGTCTGGTATCATCCCGCAGACTTGCAGGAGTTCAAGAATTTCCAGGAGCTCAAACACAAGCAGTTCCAAGTAAAACTGAGGCTGGTGGGAAACTCATACACTGTTTCCATTCCACGAGAAATTATTGATTTTCAGGAAGAATTTTTTCGAGATGTGGATACTATGATTAATATGTCTCTGGAAAATCCAGAGAAGTTAAGTTTGTTTTTTAGAGGGAGGTTAAGAAAACTTTATTAATTGCTTTGTACAAAGGAGTCAAAATGAAACCGAAAGATATTCAGTTGAAAGTGCAGGAAGCATTGCAAGAAGAAGCCTATAAAGGCATTGTGAGAATAGATACGCAGACGATGCGCCAGATTGAGGCAAAGCCAGGAGACATTATTGAGATTGAGGGTGGAAGGAAAACAGTGGGCATTGCTGATAGAGCATACCCTTCAGATATTGGGCAGTCTATTATTCGTATGGATGGTATTATTCGAAGAAATGCAAAGACAGGGATTGGAGAAATAGTGAAGGTAAGAAAAGCAGAAGTGCGCGAGGCAAAGATGGTGATTGTTGCTCCTGCGCAGCGTGGCGTGATGGTGCAGGCAAATCCGAATGTGTTCAAGCAGGGACTGTTAGGTCGTGCAATTGTAAAAGGAGATATTATTTCATTAGGGGGAGTGCGAAGAAGAAAGAGAACGATGTCTGGATCTCCCTTTGAAGATATTTTCAATTTTAACGAAATGTTTGAGGAAGCCTTTGTCGGTGGCTTTGGAAGTTTACGGTTCATTGTTGCAGACACTAACCCAAAGGGTGCTGCTGTTATTGTGACTGAAAACACGGATTTGAAGGTGTCAAGCAAGGCAGTTGAAGTAACTGAAGAAAAAGTTCCTGATGTCACGTATGAAGATATTGGTGGTCTTGATGAGGAAGTAACAAAGATTCGGGAAATGGTCGAACTTCCATTGAAGAATCCTGAGCTTTTTGAGCGATTAGGAATTAGTCCTCCGAAAGGAGTTTTGTTGCATGGTCCTCCTGGAACGGGAAAAACATTGCTTGCAAAAGCAGTTGCCAATGAGTCAAATGCGAATTTCTTGTTAGTGAATGGTCCAGAATTAACATCAAAGTTTTATGGCGAGACAGAAAAGAGAATTCGTGACTTGTTTGAGGAAGCAGAGAAGAATGCGCCTTCGATCATTTTTATTGATGAAATTGATTCTCTGGCTCCAAAACGTGAAGAGACATTTGGAGAAGTAGAACGAAGAATGGTGTCTCAATTGTTGACGATGATGGACGGATTAAAGTCTCGGGGAAAAGTGATTGTGATTGGCGCAACGAACCGTCCGAATGCGCTCGATCCTGCGTTGCGACGCCCGGGAAGATTTGATCGGGAAATTGTGATTGGTGTGCCAAACAAGGAAGGAAGACTGAAAATTCTGAAGATTCACACCAGAAACATGCCAATTGTTGGGAGATTGCATCCTAGTATTATAGGTACAGAATTAATAAATGTAATAGAAACAGAGATTAAAAAATCAAATTTATCCAAAGAACAAGCAGAAAAAGAAATTGAATCTTTAGATAAAAAAAGAGGAAATGAGTCTTTCTTAAGTGAATTAAAAAACAAAATAAATTTTATAGAAAGAAAAATTCAAAAGCTTAAAAATATAATAGAATTATTTAAGTATAAAGAAAAGTTAGAGGATGCTATTAAAATTATTATCTCAATAGAGCATAATATAAAAGTTTTTGGAGAAAATAATGAACAAAATGAAGTTGGAAGAACAGCATTTTTAAATAAAAGAAAAGATGAAAAGTCTAACGAAATAATAGAATGTCTTTTTCAACTTAAATCTTGGGATATAATTAATGAAGAGTTTTATATTAAATGTAGAGAAAAAGGATGGAAAGAAAAAGATATTACAGAATTAGCAAATACTACACACGGTTTTGTTGGTGCAGATTTGGAGGCGCTGTGTAAGGAAGCGGCAATGAATGTGTTGCGTCGAGTCTTGCCAGACTTGAATTTTAAGAAAAATGAGGTATTTTCTGAAGAGTTGTTAAGCAAGTTGAGAGTGACGCCTGATGACTTTAAAGTGTCATTGAAGATTGTTAGGCCTTCTGCGTTGCGAGAAGTGCTTATTGAAACGCCTGAAGTAAAGTGGGAGGATATTGGTGGCTTAGAAGAAGTGAAGCAGAACTTGAAAGAGTCTGTGGAGCTTCCTTTGAAGCAGCCAGAAGTCTTTACACGCATGGGAATTAAGCCTCCGAAAGGAATTCTCTTGTATGGCCCTCCTGGAACGGGAAAAACATTGCTTGCAAAAGCAGTTGCCAATGAGTCTGAAGCGAATTTCATTTCAGTGAAAGGTCCAGAACTCTTGAGTAAGTGGGTAGGAGAAAGTGAGAAAGGAGTGCGAAGGATTTTTGAAAAAGCACGCCAGACAGCTCCAGCAATCATCTTCTTTGATGAGATTGATGCTCTTGCACCGAGAAGAGGAATGGATCTCGGAAACAATGTGACTGAGCGTGTCGTGAATTCATTATTGACAGAGATAGATGGGTTGGAAGATCTGCACGATGTTGTAATTCTTGCGGCAACAAACCGTCCAGATTTGGTTGATCCAGCCTTGCTTCGTCCAGGAAGATTTGACAGGCTTATCTTAACGCCATTGCCTGATGAGATGGCACGAAGAGAAATCTTAGAAGTGCATATAAAAGATATGCCTTTAGGTGCTGACGTGTCAAAAGAAACTCTTGTGGAGAAGACAGAAAAGTTTAATGGTGCTGACATTCAAGCGTTATGCAGGGAAGCTGCCTTGGAATCATTGAAAGAGAATATTGAGAACAAGGAAATTATGATGAGTCACTTTGAGAAAGCCTTGAAGAAGGTAAGTCCTTCAATTAAGGATGATGATGTGAAGAGGTATAAGCAGATTGAAGAAACCTACATTAAGGCTGCGCGCGCAGGCCAAGTGACGCAAGCGCCAAATTATTTGGGTTAAGTGATAATTCCTTTTCCTACAAGCACAGTTACTTCTGCTTGGCTTACCATTCCTCCGCTGCTTTCTGGAAGTTCAGTGTATTGTTTGATAATATCTTGCTGTTCAAGTGTACGGAGTGCAAATTGGAAGTTGGGTAAATGTTTAATCCATCGAGGAGAAAAAGGAAGGGTAATATAATTCTTTTCAATAAAATCTATTACTTTTCGTACTGAATCTATTCTCACTGGTTTTTTTTGTAAGAGTCGATAAATGCCTGCGGGTTTTCCGTCTTTGACGCTTCCAACGCCTGTTGTTGCAAAGGGCTCAATAGCAATAGTTTGTCCTTCTTCAAGAGTGTTGTTATTCTCATTGTCAAAGTTAGGAATTGTTGGGGGGCAATGCACAAGCCATTCTCCAACGCCGTGTCCAGAAAGGTTGGTGATGGGTTGAAATCCTGCAGAGATGATTGCTTGACTAATCGCTTTTCCAATGTTTCGAATTTTTCCTCCAGGAATTGCTTGTTCTGCTCCTGCCTTGACAGCGTCATGTGCTGCCGTGATAAGCTCTTTCCATTTCGTTGTGTTTCCTATTTCCACTGTTGTTGCAGTGTCTGTGACATGTCCATTAACATGCACGCCAATATCTAATTTTGCAACCTGTCCTTTTTCAAGTATATGGGTATCTGTAATAGAGGGTGTTGCGTGAGCTGCCGTGCTGTCAATGCTCACATCCATGGGAAAGCCAACGTGTCCGCCAAGTTTTTTGATGTGTGCTTCTACTTTTTCCACAAGTTCAAGATGAGTCATGCCTGTTTTTGCAATCTCGACAGCATATTCTCGCGCTTTTTTTGCGATGCTTCCAGAGGTGATATAGTCTTTTTCGCTCATATAGTTATGAAATAGGGAAGTCTTTAAAAAAGTATGCTTACTTTTTTGAGAAGTCGCTCAAGCTGCTTTGTTCTTGCATAATAAGGCTTTTTTCATCGTATCCGAGGACTTCAAATATTTTTGCAACTGCAGGAAGAATCTGGTTTTTGACATAATATTCTGAGTCATAGCTTTCTGTTTCATCAAGTAATCGTGCCCGTTCTCTGACAATGCCTTTTCCTTCATTAATAATGTATGCTATCTTTGTGCCTATAGTGACTTTTTCTCCGCGTTGTTGCAATCGTTTGGCAACTTCGACATGAGGTCCAATATTTTCGTAATCGCTGATATCTTTTTTAAGTCTTTTTTTAATAATCATTTTTTCGAGAGGAATTTCTTTTGCATAGACTTGTTTGATGATCTGTTGTGTATATGTGAGTGCTCCAGGAATATCATTGTCTTTCAAGATGATTTCAAAGACTTTCTTTTGCACTTCCTTTGCAATGACGCTCCAGTCTCCTCTGATGGATTCAAATCCGGTCACTTTGATTTTTCCTTGTTCATCGATGAGTGCATATTTCTTTTTTGCTCCTTTTTCATCTCCCTTTTTCATCACAAAGATGCCGCGAGGGTAATAATTTTCAAATTCGAGTTCCATCAGACTTGGGAGTTCTCTGTTAATTTCTTGGAGGAATAAAAGAGCGTCTTTCTTGGTTTTGTTGCCAAGAGAAAAGAACACACTGTCAGTGTCTCCATAAATTACATTAAAACCATTTTCTTTAACCTTGGTAATCACATTCTTGATGTATTGTCGTGCATAGGCAGTGATCGAAGCAGCGCATGCATTGTTGTACCATCTCGCTGCAGAAAACCCGAGGTAGCCGTAAAAGCTGTTTGCAAGGATCTTGAGGCTGTATTGTCTCGCATCAAGCACAGGGTCTTTTTTCTCGTCTTTTTTCATGATTTCTTTGATCCTGTTTCTTCTTGTAAGAATGTCTTTAATGATGACTGGCATAAATCCTTCTTTTGCATGGCTAAAATAGTAGCGTGTTAACTTGCGGTTGACGAGAATGTCTGGGGATGGAATAGAATCTACTTGGTTGAGTGTAATCGTGCTCACGCAGATGTTATGTGCGCTGATGATTGTTGGAAATAAGCTTTTGAAGTCAAAGACAATAATGTCATTGTAAGTTCCAGGCTGTGGTTCATAGACGTATCCTCCTTCATAGCTTTCTGTCGCTCGTCTTTTTTTTTCAGCGTAGTCTGGTTTGTTGGGAATGATTTCATTGAATTCTTGTACTCTGCGCATCAAATAGTTTTCAATTAATTGTCCGAAGCTCATGCGGGACACTTCATCAATAGGCAATCCAACAACTTTGACGAATTCATTGAGTTGAGGAAGCATAAGATTGGTAAGGCGATAGGTTATTTTTGCATCTTGAAGATTATAATCGCAATAAGCTCTAATTTTCTCTTGGTCGTTTGATTCCCATGCATGATGCAGCTCGGTAATAGGAATATCTGCTTTGCCTTCTCCAAGGAGTTTGGTTGCAACAGTGTCAAGGTCGAAGCTTTCCACGTCAAGGGTGTCGCGCATGGCGCGAACAATAAATTTGTAGATGTCAATATGGGCAATCCCTTTGATGCGCGTGGTGTTTATATCTGTTCGTTTGCTAAACTTGATAGGTTTCCCATCAAGGCCGAGGGCGAGCTTTATTTTGTATTTCTCAGCTCTGTCTCTGAGGTAGGGAAAGTCAAATCCGTCTGAAAAATAGCCGACAATATAATCTGGTTTGTATTCGGTAATAGTGTCTTTGAATCGAATGATGAGTTCTGCTTCGTCAGAGACAAATTCCACGTGTTTTTTTGGCTGGGAAAAGCTTTTCCAGGTAATGACTTTGCTGTATCCTTCATTGCCGTAAAAGGCAACCATCACAATAGGATCTTCTTTTGGGTTTGGAGTTCCGAGAGTGCTGCTCACTTCAATGTCAAAGGCAAGAATTTTTGGATTTTTGATAAGAGCATCGTTTGTTTGTTGGATGTTTCGTGCTTTGAGAATAATGTCACAATTAACAGTATCTTCCATTTCTTCTCCTTCTACGGTGCAGGAAACGAGTGGAGTAATGTGTTTGTCGATGAGGTATCTTTTGTAAAACTGAATGTCGCTTTCAGCGACGCCTGTTGCTTCTTTGAAGAAGGTGATTTCTTTTTTTAAAACACTGACATCACTCGGATGATTGACAAAGACTTTCAAGATTTCACGTTCTTCGCCGATGATGTGTTTTTTGACAATATCTACTTTCGTGACAAAGCTAATGTGAGGAGTATCTTTGATTTTGAGAGTAGTGAGTTTTTCAATGAGGGGTCTGATATCTGTCTGTTTTCTGGGGAAGACGTAAAAATAAGGTTCAAAAGTGTCATCATAGATGCATACCTTTTTCCCGTCAACAGTGCGTCCAAAAATGCGGATGAGAGCGCGTCCAGCAAGGGTGGTGATATAATCCACATCAATGGGGAAAAACTCAAGAGTGGCCATAGAAGGCTTATAGGTGGTGTTTATTTAAACATTTGGCATAGGAGTGACCAAAAGCTTTATAAATAAAATACTTACTAAATAGTAGTAAAATGAGAAATACACGATATTGGAATCCATGCACAAGGGTAGGATCATTACTTGCCCTTACAGGAGTCCTAGCATATGGGGTGTTAGTTGAAGGATGGAGATTTAACAAACCTCAAGTCATAAATAATACCAGTTCAGATGTCAATGCAACATATCTTCATGTAGTTCCTCAAGAAGAACAGAGAATAGTTCCTCAAGAAGAGCAGGGAAGAATTGCTGCTCCTGAAACGTTAGTGGATGAGGTTGTGCAAGCTGCTGATCAGCGTGCACGAACAAGAGCTATTGACACTATAGTCTTGCACACAACAGAAGGTTCTTTTGCAGGTGCACTCAATCATTTAACAAGTCCTGATGCTCCAGAAGTGAGCGCACATTATCTCATTTCAGAGGAAGGAAGAATTGTGCAGCTTGTTCATCCTTCACGAACAGCGTTTCATGTGCGTGGATGGAATGACAGGGCTATAGGTATTGAAATCACAGGACATGCGCATCAAAGAATAGCTGCGCATCAAATTGATGCGACTGCACAATTAGTTGTAAGCTTGCTTAGTCAATATAATCTTCCTCTTGCATCAATAAGAGCTCATTCTGAGCTTGATCCGACACGAAGAAGAGATCCTGGCCAGCAGAATATGGATGCAATTCTTGAACAAGTGAGAAGATATCAAAGATAATGTGTTAAAGAAAACCGCTCAGTCGTGTGTTCTTGTGCAATATATCTGCTTTAGGTTTGAATAAGAATGCATATTTGTCATCAAAGTAGCCGCATCTGAATTTGTCAAGGGGAATGCCTGTTCTCTTGCTCATCATAAGAGAATAAAAATACACTTGCGTGCTTGCATACTTTTCCTTGTGTGCATTCGGCTTGTAATCCCAAATCCATATTTTGTCATCATCTATGCGAAGCACGTCAATATGCCCGGTGAGTGGCTGGATAGTGCCAAAAAGTTCGGTGAATCCTTCAAGCTCATCTGCTTGTATCCAGAGTGGAACTTCCATAGAAATAGTTGCGGAATCATTTTCAAGCATATACATCTGCACTTTGCTGTGATTGTCTCTGAAGCGATTGTTGTTTTCAAGGAGTCCATATTTTGCGAGCGTACTCACTTCATGGCCGCGCACTTCGATAATGTCATGGTGTGTGGTGAATTTTAAGCTGCTGCTTCTCGGTCCGCTATCAAAATACGCATCTGGCCGTTTCTGAAAAACAGTGTTGAGGTAGTTCTTAAGGGGGTGAAACCCGTTGCCGTTGCAGAGTGTTCCCAGTTTTTCATCGTGGATTCTATAGAGATAAAATCCTCCGCTATGGTTGAGATGAACGTGTTTGATCACCACTTTTTTTCACCAGAAAGAAGGAGGATTGCTTACTTACATATAAATGTTGAGGTATATTTAAATAGGAGGTTTTCTTGTGAAAGAATATGGGTGTAAAACTCTCAAGCCTTGTGGAAAAAAAGAGATTAACCTTTGAAGATTTGGTAAAGAGGAGAATTGCAGTGGATTTTTCAAATTCTGCGTATCAGTTCCTTTCGTCTATTCGGCAGCCTGATGGAACTCCTCTGATGGATACAAAGGGAAGGGTGACTTCTCATTTGGTGGGAATATGGTCAAGATTTACCAATCTCATCCAAAAAGATATCAAGCTGATCATGGTGTTGGATGGTATTCCTCCAGAGCAGAAAGGAAGGGAAACCTCAAGGAGAAGCGAGCGGAAGAGTGAGGCAAAGGAAAAGTTTGAGCAAGCGCAAGAGGAAGGAGATGAGGAAATGATGTCAAGATATGCAAAGCAGTTCACCATTCTTACGCAAGAAATGGTTGCTGAGGCAAAGGAGTTGATGGAAGCAATGGGATTGCCAGTGCTGCAAGCTCCGTCAGAGGCTGATGCGCAGATGGCATATCTGAATAAGCAGGGTGATGTGTGGGCATGCGCGTCTTCAGATTATGATTCTTTAATTCATGGTGCGCCAAGAATGGTGACTAATTTAACATTGTCGCAGCGCAGAAAATTACCGTCTGGCGTGACTGTGAAAACATACCCAGAGATGATTGAGCTGAATGACTTGCTCAAAATGAATGGCATTACACAAGACCAGTTGATGTATATTGCAATATTGACAGGTACTGATTACAATCCAAATGGAGTGCATGGCATTGGGCCAAAGAAAGCCTTAAAGTTGGTCAAAGAGAAAAAGAATCCTCAGGAGATCTTTCAAAGTGTAGAGTGTGATTTTGATTGGAAGGAAATTCTAGACGTGTTTAAGAAAATGCCGGTGCAAAAAAAGTATTCCTTAACATGGAAAGAATGTAATGAGGAAAGGGTGAAGAAGATACTTGTTGATGATCATGATTTTGCTGAGGAGCGTGTTGATGCTGTCTTGCAAAAGCTAGGGAAAAAAAGTCAAGAGAGAGAGCAAAAAGGATTGTCTGGGTGGGTGTAAGATGGAATGGTATATTTTGATGTTTTTGGCTGCAGTGTTGTCTGCGATAGGCTCTCTTGTCGAAAAAAAGACGTTGTTTAAGGAGCATGCATTGGAATTTTCAGCAGTGCTGTCACTCTTTATCCTTCTGATCTCTCTTCCATTGCTATTTATTGCTAATTTTATGATGCCTTTGCAGTATTGGGTGTTATTATTAGTGATGGGTGCTCTGGATAGCATTGCATTTTTGTACATTGCAAAGGCAATTAGGCATATGGAGATTTCAGCATCATCTCCTTTTTTAGTGTTTGGTCCTGTCTTAATAGCTTTGTTAGCCTTTTTCTTCCTCAAAGAGCAATTAACAATACAACAGCTTGTGGGAATACTTTTAGTTATTGTCGGTGCATATATTTTGGAGATTGTGCAAATGCAAAAGAAAAAAATAACTTTTTTTGAACCGTTTAAAGTAATGATCAAATCAAAATATGTGAAGTTTATTTTCTTTGCATTGTTTTTGTATGCAATAACTGCAGTGATGGCGCGGTTTATGCTTTCAACAGAAAATCCGTTGCATATTGATCCATTTGCTCTTATTTTTGTCGAGCATGTGATTATTGCAGTCTTTTTTACAGTGGTGCTCTGCACGCGTTTTAACGGGTTTGCAGGCATTAAACACGGATTAAAGATGGCAGGTGGCACTATTTTTATTATGGCTGTGATTGTCACAGGATATCGAATTCTGGGTATTATTGCAAAGACGTTTCCTGTGGCAAAAGTAGGTCTTATTGCCGCTATTAACAGGACAAGTGTGTTGTTTGCAACCTTTATTGGAGGTGAATTGTTTCATGATCACCATTTGAAACAGAAAATGGTTGCTACAGTTATTATGGTAATTGGAGTTCTTTTGATTGTGCTATGAAACTCAGACAAGCGCTTGTGGGTCATCTTTCTGCAAAAGAGTTAGCATATGCGCCATCTGCATATGATATGGTTGGAGATATTGCTCTTTTTAATGAGATTCCGAAAGAATTGAAAAGAAAAGAAAGAGTGATTGCAGAAGCATTGTTAAAAATAAACGCGCATATCAAAGTTGTGGGAAAAAAGGCAAGAAAATACTCAGGAAAGCTTCGTTTACCAAAGATCACAATTATTGGTGGAGAAAGAAGAAAAGAAACAATACACAAAGAAAACAATTGTATGGTAAAGCTTGATGTGGAGAAATGCTATTTTTCTGCAAGGACAGGAACAGAACGATTGCGCATTATGAATCAGGTGAAGAAAAATGAGTCTGTGCTCGTTCTTTTTTCAGGTGTTGCTCCATTGCCGTGTGAAATTGCAAAGAATACAAAAGTAAAGGAAGTGTATGGTATTGAGTTAAACAAAGTTGCGCACAAGTATGCTGTAGAAAATGTGAAGATAAATAAAGTGAAGAATGTTTTCTTGTTTCAAGGAGATGTGAAAAAGGTATTGCCAAGAATGCAAAAGAAGTTTGATCGCATTGTATTGCCATTACCAAAGAATGCAGAAAAATATCTTGATAGTGCATTGAAGAAATTGAAGAGCAAGGGTATCGTTCACTTGTACAGCTTCGCGAAGGAAGAAGATATTCCTGTTATCAAGAAGAAGTATCAGAAGAAGTTTCGATCAGTGAATATAATAAAGTGTGGGAATTACGCTCCGCATGTGTATAGAATTTGTCTTGATCTGAAAAAGTAGTTAAAATTCAATAACTTTCTTGAGTTTAATAGCACTCGGCGCCTCTCCTCCATGCCAGCTTCGTTTGGGATGAATGCCAGCAGGATAAATGCGTTCGCTGTTGTCATCAAGAATGATGGATGCTCCTTTGAGCTTTGGAAGGTTATTCAAGTACGCTTGCAAGTCTGTTACCAAGTAGCTTTGCATCATGCCATTTAATGCTTCAATGTCTGATTTTGCAGTCAGCCGATGACTTAAGATAATATCACTTTGAGTAAGCACGTCTTTATGAATCTCTCCAGGTTGTTGAGTGACAAGAACAAGACTGATACCGGGCTGTCGCCCTTCTCTTAGGAGTTGTACAAGAGCGTCTGTTGCAGGTGTTTTTCCGTGTTTCGGTAAAAATTCGTGGGCTTCATCAATCATGATCCACACCATCGGCTTCTCCAGTTGTTTTTCTTCGTAGAAGTAGCTTCGTTGCCGTTGAATGTCTTCAACCTCTTCCTTTTTTCGTGCAGAAATGCGTTCGCGCAAGAGTTTGCTGCTAATAAGTCCTATGATTAATCCTTTGATGCTCCAGTTTCCGGAAATGTTAGTGTACACGCTAATGTCAAGGACGTTCACGCTTCCTGGTTTCATGAGCTCTTCGATAGTGGTGCCTTCCTTGCTGAAGATTCCCCATCGTTGAGCGCTGGAAAACCTGTTTTCTGTTGCATCTTTTATTTCTTGAGTGCTTTTGGTATCATTTTGAATAGTGGTGATAATATCTGCAATGTCATAAGCTTCTCCGGATTCCTGAAGAGTATGGAGTGCACGTTCAATCAGAATGCCAATAGGATCAGTTATTTTCACATCAAATGTCATGCACCAGTCTCCTGCATCAAGATCTTTTGTGCGAAGTGCAAATCTGTGGTCTGCAGGAATGCCTGCATTTTGATAGGTCTCAAAATATCCTTCAGGAACAAAGAGGTTGATGTCCATCTTTTCAGGTTGGAGTTCCCATTCTTCAAGAAGCTCGCTTTGAACAGCGTTGGGATATTTCATTGTCCAGAAAACACCAAGCGTGTCGAAAAATAAGACAGTAATATTATTTTTGACTTCTGAAGGTAAGCGAGAAATTTCTTCTGCGATGACTGATGCTGAATAGCTATTATGGACAATAATATCATTGGCAACAAAATTATGATGTTCTGGTACACTTATATCATAAACCTCAAATTCACCTTCTAATTTTTCAAGGGAAATTATTTCATCCCAAAAAATATCAGAAGTAGCTAATTGTATGAGAGCAGTATTTTGTTCAAACTCTGCTATTTGAAGTAAAGTTTGCCGAGAAGGAGCATAATGTATTCTCTCCCTCATAGCTTTTGGGTAAGCATAACCAACAGCTCTTCCTATAGCAGCCCAGTTCTTTGGTTTAAAAGTTTCCCAGAGCTCTTTAGGAATAGTGTCTATATTAGGATTTCTCCTAATTTTTTTTATCTCTTGTAAACAGTGTTTACTTTTTTCTGCTTTATCTGGATGGAAAAAACCTATTTCATTAATATATTTCTCTACATTTATAGAATTAATAACTAATTCATAAGTTTTAAACCATTTTTCATTACATTTTGTTTGTTTAGTTCTTACTCTAGAAAGTACGCCAAATCTTAGAAGAAGATGATGAACTTGGTTAATTAATGTTTTTGAACTAGAGCTATAATCAATTTCCCATCCATTGTCATAATATATGCTTCCATCACAACTGAATAAACGGTTAAGGAATAACTTTATTTTATTTTTTTCAATTATAAAAATTTCTTTTGGGATAAATTTATCTTTTGATAATTTACCATAAATTCCTAGTTTTTTCAACCAGTCTTTGATAGGATTATTCTTTTTGCCATGAGGATTGTTCTTTCTAGAAACTCGATAACAACCAGATTTTCCATGTAGAGAAATTTTAAAGTCAGATTCAAAAGAAAAAACTGCATCTTTGAAGTCTTTTAAAATAAATTCATTTTCATTACTAAAAAGTACCCAATGATTTTTGATGTGCCCTTCAGCAAGTAAATAAGCCAGTAATTTAATTTTATAATCTTCCAACTTTGAAGTACCAAAAGCTTCCATTTTTCTTGGAGTGGCAATTCTACTTCCAATAAGCAAATCTTCTGCGGGTTTCCAACCTTTAATAGTAAGAAGAGGGTGCTCTAGTGTAAGCTTTATCTCTTTTCCGCTTCTTAGTTTTATCTTCAGAATTTCATTTACGGTTCTTTTATAGAAATCTTCTTTTTTAAAAGGAACAATTTTTAATTCATTGTTTAATCCCATAACATTTTGAGAATTGCTCTCTAAGTCTTTTATTGGGATAGTAGAACCGTCAGCTAAAGTTATTAGCGAATCGCCTAAAAGGCACTTCCCACTTCCTCTTTTTCCGCAGATCATCATGACATGAGTTCTGGTGACATCCATGCATATAGGATTACTGAGAGATGTTGCTTGTCCCATTTGTACATACAATTTTCCTAAGTAAACAGTCCCTTTGTCTCCAAACAATTCACGATCAGTCTTGTTTCTTCCAATAATAATGTTATAAGCCATGGTCCTCTTTTAATGCTGCAAAGAGCATTTACTGCTTAAATACGTTTCCCTTTTTCAGGAAAAGATGTTTGCATTTGACTGTCGTATCAGTATACAGTGTAAATCCATGTGCATACAAATCACCACAAAAGAGAAAGTCATCAAACGTGTCTTGTCCAGGAATATGCTTGAAAGGAATCGCTTCCAGTGCTTTTCTGCTGATCATCATGCAGCCGAGTCCTGCTGCGCGTATTCGAAAGAATTTGGATCCTTCAACTTCTTTTGGATAGCACTTGTTCATCTTTTCTTCTGTATCTGCAAAGGTGAAAACAACAGGAAGAAGAGTGTTCACAATGCGAATATTTCCAGCTTTATCTTGTGCTTTGACTTTGTATATCTTATAATAAATGCCGCTCACAGCATCTTGTTCATGGCGAATGAGCTGTTCAATCACATTGTAAGGTGGAATAATGTCTTGTTCAATGCTCAGGAAGTAATCATAGTCTCCTGCAAGAAACGCGGCGCGTAAAGCGTTTCTGCTTGCAACGATGCGTTGTTTCACATCAGGATGGTGAGGGGTTGAAATGGTGTTGATGCCAAAAGATTGAATCTTTTTTGTATACACATCAGTTGCTGAATTATCCGCAATAAGCACTTCATAATTAGAATAGGTGAGTGTGGTGATTCTGCTTGCAAACGCCTGCAAGCAATACTCATATCCTTCAAAGGTCGGACACCCTATCAATACTTTTTTCATATAGTTAAAAGGAGAGCACTCTTTTTTAAATGTTGATCCAAAAGTTTATAAATCAATGTTCTTTTTTTCAAAACGAGGAACAATGTCTTTTAATCAATTCAAGACAGTGCTACTGCTTGGTGCCTTAACAGGCCTTCTGCTCTTAATTGGAGGCTGGCTTGGGGGAAGGTCAGGATTAACAATAGCCTTTGTGTTTGCTATCCTCATGAATTTTGGATCATATTTCTTTTCGCATAAGATTGTATTGTTTATTTATCGCGCAAAGCCATTGGCAAAAGAAAAGGCGCCAAAGATTCACCAGATTGTGGAAGAGATTGCAAAAAAGGCAGGAATGCCAAAGCCAGGCATTTATCTGATTCCGTCTCCTCACGCAAATGCGTTTTGCACAGGTCCCTCTCCGAAGAAAGCAGTGGTTGCGGTGACTGAAGGAATATTAAGTTTATTGTCTGTTGAGGAATTGCGAGGGGTGTTAGCGCATGAGATTGGGCACGCGAAGAATTATGATATTCTTATTTCAACGATTGCAGCAACAATTGCATCTGTGATTTCATATGTGGCAATGATGGCGCGGTGGGCTGCCATTTTTGGTGGGATGAAGGGTGATGATCGTGGTGGTCATAATATGCTTGAATTGCTGGTGTTAGCGATTATTGCACCTCTTGCTGCAATGGTTATTCAGCTTGCCATTTCTCGCTCAAGAGAGTATCTTGCGGATGAGAGAGGCGCTCGCTTAATTGGTGATGGAAAGCCTTTGGCAAATGCTCTGGAAAAATTGCATGCAAACACGTCTCGGCTTCCGTTGCGATTTGGAAGCGAATCAACAGCGCATCTCTTTATTGTGAATCCTTTTAAGGGTGGATTTGCAAGCTTGTTTAGTACGCATCCGCCGCATGATGAGAGAATAAAGAGATTACGAGCGATGAAGTTTTAATACAGTTTAATGAATTCTGATTTTTCCTGTGTTGTTTGAACAACAGGAAACTCAACCATAATAAACCGCATGATTTTCTTGAGAAGATTGATATTTTTATTGGTTTTTATTTCTATAATGTAAAATTGTTTTATTGACTTTATTTTGTCAGTATGGATAGAAATATCTTGGTTATGTGTTACAAGTCTGGCGAATGTAATATTATAGCAATCTCTTTTTGTAAGGAATCGTTTAAGCTGTGCTAAGACAAGTTTTTCTTTTATAGAAGTAATGTCCTTTAGTCGAGTTTGTTTTGGGTAAAAAGTAAATCTTTCTTTTTTTACAGGAAAATATCGATGCTGTTCTAGAGTGGAACTTGTCTCTTCGTATGCCTTTGTATAAATAATTTGTATTACACTACTTATCTTGTTCGTAACAGCATTTGTTACACTTCTCAATCTTAATTTGGGCATTCTTCCAAGATACGTACGGAGGTTTGTATGAAAATATTTATCATGATAAATCACCTGTCTCGCAGGGGGTAAGCGAAATCTTTTGGTTATGATACTCATGACTTGGCTCGGTCGTTTTCGTGTACTCACGAGAAAACGGGCTTCGAGGAACGATTCCTGGGTAAAGCCGAGTCGTTTCATTCTTTTTTTGAAGAAGAAATAAGCTGTTTCTGTAAAACTGATTTCGAGAAGGGAAACCATGAATATCCCGATGAGATAACCTGTTCCTGCGATAAGCCAAATAGGAAGCGATGGGTAATAAAGTATTCCCATATATACTAAGAAAATGTAAATGGGATCATGAATAAAAAGATCTTGAAGGAGGCTCTTAGTTCCTCCTCGCAATGCCTTTTTGAAATAAAAGGAAAAGGGTTGTTTGTGCTTTTTTGGTGATGCCTTATAACTGTCCCATGCGTCCTTCGCATGCATCGGGAAAAAACCGATTTTTTCTATGAGTGGACCAATAAAAGAAAGGATGAATGGAGAAAAGATGAATTTGCTAATAAAATTTGTAACAAGAGCATCAAGAAGAGCTGCGAGTGTTTCATCTCTCCCAAATCGTTTAAAAACATTCCAGAAGGCGTTTCCTGGAATCTTAATGGGTTGCTCTACTTCTTTTTTAGATAAAGGATCAAGATGGTATTGAACACCTCTTTTGTGCATCTCTATAAAACATGAATTCTTAATATAAAGGTTCCTAGTGCTAAAATTGTAAGCTAGTCACTTACTAAGAGTATTGTAGCAATAATTGCTGCGATAATTCCTGCCAAACCAAGCCATGCTTCAGTAGGGACTGCATCGAGTAAACTTGCTTCTTTTAATAGTTCTCTTGCTTTCTTTTTGTGTGTTGATAAATCATCATGGTTGCGCTGAAGCTCTTCCGTTATTTGTTCTTGTTGTTGTAAAATAGGGCTTCTTTCAACATCAGGAATATCTTGATTGCGAAGGGCGTTTCTGTTTCGTGCTAATGCCACTTCAAGTGTTTCTGCTTCGTCTTCAGATGCAGAAATTGCATCTCGAATGTCTTTTAGTTCGCGTATTTTCTCCTGTGCATGTACAGAAGAAATAGTTCGTGGGACTGGCGAATCGCCTCCAATAGTAAGTTGTCGTGCACTCGTTTTTTCTTCATCAAGAGTAATAAGCAAGGGCTGGTTATCTTCGTCGAGTGAGCTTATAGTAACAGGAAAAGAGATAGGGGTGTTATATAGTGGTGTAAACTTCACCTGTTGTTTTACTTTTCCTTCCTGATAAATGACCTTTGAGTCGCTGTATGTTAGCCTTCCTGAAAACTCAGTTCCGTCAAAAATAGGGTCTTCACTTCTTTTTCCTTTTCTCATCATATCTTCAAACTTACGAGAGTCAAAGCGAAACTTTCCATCTATTCCATTGATGAGAAGTTGGTTGAGTGGTGGTGAAATCACGGTGTCTGGAAGGAGTGTGGGATGTGATTGTACAGAGAGGTCAAAAGTTAGTTGTCCTTTTCCATAAAATACTCCCTCTTTGAAGTAGACAAGGTTGTTGCTGTTGAGGACATCTTCAGAAGGGGTACCAGAAAGATCAAAAACAAGAGATTGACCTATTTCTGGATGCATTGTAAGCTTTGTAGGTTGTGTGCTGCTTGAAAAGGTGTATTTTGTTAAGCTGTTAAGTTGACCTCTCAACACACCACCAGTTGTGCTATCAATTTCAACGACTGCAAGACCAGCATTCGGAGCTTGGTTGGGTTGGCCTCTCCAAGGATATACCTTAGGTATAGTTATATCCACATTTCCTCCTGGTGTTTGCAAGGTGAAGCCTGCATTAGTAAGCCTATCTTCTCTATCAAACACACCTACAGTAAGCACTCCTTTTTGGTTAAGGTTGAGAAAGCTAATTCCATTGAGGGTAAGGGTTGTTTTTTCATTTTCTTTACCCATCTCAATAATAGTTGTATCGCGAATATGTACTTGACTTTGTGGCCCACTTCCTTTGTAGGATATACTGAATTTCCCGCCATTTTTGTATATGGTGTTAAGGGCGTTGACATCAAGAGTGAGTGATTTTGTTCCTGTTGGAAAAATAGATTCTGGATTCTCAACAAACTTCATTATTTCACTTTTAATGTCATCTGGAATCCTTAATGATTTTACTCGAGCAACCTCATCAGGGTTGAGGATTGCTTCATTGAACTGAATGGAAATAGTGTTAATTTTGTTGTCTTGCTTTATTCCTGTTATACTGAGAGCATTAGGTCTCCCAACAATGGGAAGTTCACCAATTTGAAGTTTCTTGTCAAATTCAAACTGGCTGAGGAGTTTTTCTGCAACGCCTTCTGGAAGAGCATTTTTGAACTCTTCATAATCTTCAAATTCTACAGTTTCTGTTGTTGGTTGTTGCCCAAAAACAATACTTGTGTGGAGAGTAACAGAAATGACAAGAAGAATCATTATCCAGCTTTGTAATTTAAGTGTTGTTTTCATGGGAGCTTATTTGCAAATGCAAGTATCAATTCTGGTTTTTGCCTTGGATCTCTGATAAAGTAGGCAAAATCTGTCAGAGAGTATGATATTACTTCTATAGTGTATGGTTCTATCGTTGCCAAATGACTTATTTGGATAACTCCAGGTTCCTTTGCTTGTTTTTCTATGATGTCATTTGCAATAGAGTGCATTTCTTTAAATGCTGTCGGAATGTGTATTGATACTGGGTCTTTAATTGTATAAACAACGTTGTTTTTCACAACCTCCAAAGCGTATTCAAGTTGAATAAAAAATCCTTCTTGTTGGATAGCAGTGTGTGCGGATATTGATCTTGGGGTAATGGTGAGTTCTTTAAACTGGTTAAAATCAGTGCAAAGAGGGACAGTTTTTTCAAGGTAATCGGAGAATGTGTATTCTAAGAGGGTTATGGAGGGAAGTGCATTTGTGCCTTTGAGGTATCCATATCCTAATAGAATTCAGCCCTATTCGTAAATGTTCTGGTGGGGGTATAAAATGGCCTCCTTGGATGCTCATCACATTTAATCCAAGTGTTGCCATCTCTTTGGTGCATGTCTTAATAAGCTCTTTAGCTTGTTGAATGTGGGGCGCTATCAAAGCTCCTTCGATTGTTTGGTCTGTTTTTATGGGTTTTTGTCCATTTAAATAGTTATTAATAAGAAAAGCGATAACAATAATGAATATAAGAGAAACAATTACAAATAAGGATATTTGCCCTCTTTTCATAGAGATTGATCTATCAAGTAAATTATATAAATATTCCCCTTGCATAAATTCCTAGGAGTGTCACCTTCTTCAGCTCTTTCAGAAAAAGTGTCATATCTCTAGTTTTTAATAATCTCTAACTTCCCAAATCTTCCTGCTGTTAACTGTTTTTCTCCTTGGAACTCGTTTACATACCCATTGGTGATTTTGATTTTATCTCCAACGTTCACTTTGTCAACGTCTTCATTCCATAAGGTAAGCTTGATTGTGCCGCTTTCATCTTTGACGGTTGCATTGCATACTTTGCCTTGCTTGCCATATTTGTCAAATGCTTTGACTTCTCCTTTTTCAACGACTTCTACTTCAATATCTACTTTTCCTTGTCGTGCCTGTAGTTCTGCAATGTTCATAATCTAACACCGTTGTTCTCTTTTTTCTTGTGGTGTTTATAAAAGTATCTGTTAAATGAGCTGTTAAGTTAGCGTCAGGTTAAACACTGATTTTTGGATTCAAAAAGCAAACTTAATAAATATCCTTATTTTAAGATAATTTATGAAGAATAAAGAGTTTTTTTATTTGCAATATAATAAGATAAATTGGGAAAATCAGGAAAAGACTAAGATAAACTCCTTGATAAACAATTTTATCATCAAAGAGATTATTTCAAAGGTAAAGGATAAAACAATTAGAATATTTGATATAGGTTTTGGGATTGGTTTCTTTATCAAAATGTTATATGCTGGGTTGACTAAATCTCATAAGAATATTGTAATAGATGGGTGTGAGCCTTCTCTTAAGAATTATGATTATTTCGTGAAGAAAAAGCCATTAAAGGTTGAAAATAATACAAAATTAAGAACTTATAATAAAACATTTCTAGAAGTACAATCAAATGAAAAGTTTGATTTTATTACAGCCGTTTATGTTTTTCCTCATTTTGCATTTGATGAATTAGAACAAACTGTTAAAAAAATTTACTCTATGTTGGATAATGGCGGTAAATTTATTTTAGTTGTAGCGAATGAAAAATATCTCAAAGAAAAATTAGAAGATAAAAGAGACCTCTTTATAGAAAAGAATACTATTTACTTAAATGGTAAAAACTATGAAGAAATACTTCATTATTCAGATATTCCAAAAATCGGAAAGGTGATAGATTATAACAGAGAAGAAAGATTTTATATTGATTTATTTGATAAGAATGGGTTTAAATTAAATAATAAAAAGGATTTAGATGATAATGGTTTCATTTGCACGGTTTTTGTTTTTGAAAAGAAATAATTGCATTTAAGATTGAGATAACCTAATCAAATCTAACTATCTATTCTCTCCTAATTCTAAATTAGCTCCTGCTCTTCAGAAGGAACTTCGTTAGTTTCGTGCAAGATCAAGAATTCTTTTTACTGCAAGCGCTGCATTGCTAGGATCAATGACAGTCATTAATGGTAATTTACTTGGCATTCTGAGGCTTGAATGAATATCAACAGAGTAGCTTGTCACATCACTAAACACAGGACATGTAATAACAGGATTGGTTGTATTGCCAGCAACCACAGGTCCTAATCCATTGCTTCTTCCAGCAAAGGTAAGGTACACAAGAGGTTCTAAGCTTGTTCTATCCATTTCTCTGACAAATGCAAGGACTTTATCTGTTTCTCTGTGTGCAGATGCAAAGAATGGTTTAGTGTATGGAATGCCTGCATCTTTCAATCCTTTCTCTAGTTTTTCCCAGTGCCCGTTATCATTTTCGCTTGCTCCTATGGGAACAACGCATCCTCCATAGGCAAGACCTGCTTTGACAAGGTTATTCATAATTCTTTTTCCAACAGTGGGAAGGTCGCTTCTTCCAAAGTCAAAGGTTCTTCCCGTAAGCTGTTCATATGTCTGAATGTATCTCCATGCTGTTTCAACAACTTGGTCATCTGTTAATTCTGGAAGTGGTTGTCCATCTTTGTAACCTCCCTGGATGAGCACGTCTCTGACGAATTGCTTGGAAGCTTCTGTTATCTTAAGATCGGGTCTTTCTTTGAGAAGTGCGCTGACATCTTTCCATGTTCCTGTTTGCATAAGCTCTTGAATGCTTGCAAATTTCGCTGCGTGTTCTGTGTCTCGTACATAACGTGAGGAATCAGGTGTCAAGCATTCATCAATAAGGTAAAGGCCTCCCATTGCATCATCAAATCCAAGTTCAAATTTGGTGTCAATAAGGACCATTCCTCCCCTGAGTGCAAGCTCTTGCCCTCTTCTGAAAAGAGCAACAGAAGCATCTCGCATTTTATGTGCACGTTCTGAACCATGAACGCGAACAATATCATCTAGGGTGACATCTTCATCGTGTCCTTTTTCTGCTTTTGTTGTGGGAGTGAAGAGTGGTTCTGGAAGAGGTTGGTAGCGAAGAAGTCCTTCTGGCAAGAGTATGCCTGATTTGATTCTTTTTCCTCCTTCATAGTCAGCAGCTAAGCTTCCCCAGACGTGTCCTCTGACAACAAACTCAAACCCAACATTTTCCATTCGTTCCTGCACAATCACGTTCGGATCAGGGTTTGCAAGGGTTGCATTTCTGATGATATCAGTAGTGTTTTCCATAGCCCACTGGTTGAACGCGTTTAACACAGCACCTTTGAAGGGAATTCTCCTGCTTAAGACATGATCAAACGCGCTTACTCGATCTGAGGCAACCATCACCACTTTGCCGCCTACAAAATAAATATCCCTAACTTTGCCGTGTTTTGGTGCGCCAAATTCTGGGATGAATGCAGAATCAAGAGTACGGTTGAGATTGTCTCTGATAGATGATCTGTACGTATCTTCAGTTGTCATGAGAAAAAAGCAGATGTCTATATGTTTTAAAGAATGTGGAACTGCAAATGATATATTAAAAGAGGAGTGCTATTACTATGATTTGGTGAGCCATTGAATGTGTTCTTCTGCAAGGGGGAGATCAAGCTGCATGTTGTGTTGGTACATTATTTTTAGGTAAGGAATGACATTTTTCACAATGTCTTTTGTGGAGCTGTGAAGATGGGTTTTGAGCGTTTGTGCAATGGCTTTTCTTTTGGCATTTTTCTGGTTCATCATCCATATTTTGAGGATGCGTGAAGTCTTTTTGTAAGGGACGAAAAAAGGAGTGGGATGCTGTTGTGCCGTTGCAATTCCAGCAGTGAGGAATTGGTTGATATACACAAGAAATCGCCAGTGCTGTTGCCTTCGTATTCTTCCTCGAAAAACATCTGCCATACTCAGTGCATTGTACGCTCGTGACAAATTTTTACCTTTGTATTCTAAAGGGATGTTTTCATCCAGCCAAAGGAATGCGCCATCATAGTCTTCTGATGCGTTTTCAAATGCATTTAATGTTTTGCGTGCATCATCGCTTTTGAAGATGAGCTGCAATGCGCGGAACATGCTTGTTTCTTTGTCTCGCTCGCCAAGCACGTTAAGATCTTCAATGTGCAGTTTCTGCTTTCCAGTGGCGATTGCTTGCAGGTCATTGATTGCAGAGCGAAGGTCTCCTTGCGATTGGCGTGCAAGCTTTTGTAATACCTGCTCTGATGCAGTGATGTTTTCGTTTGCGCAAATCTTTGCAAGGTGTGAAAAAATGATTTCAGCAAGTAATGGTCTGAATTCGATGAGTGTGCTTGCCTTTCTGAGTGTTGAAAATTTGCTGTTCCAGGGGTTGTTTGCAACCATGACAACTGCATGAGGGGTGTCTGCAAGGAGCTTGTGCAGTGCTTGCACGCCTCCCCTGTCTTCTGTTCCTGCAATCCCGTCAATTTCATCTACTAAGATGATTTTTCCCTTGTTGAACAGACTTGCTTGATGTAAAGATCCGCCAATAAGTGTGTTCACTCCTTCTGTGTTTCGAAAGTCTGATGCATTGACTTCAAGCACTTCAAAAGATAAGTCTGCAGCGATTGCATAAACACTGCTTGTCTTCCCATTGCCTGGAGGCCCGTAAATGAGTGCAGGATGTTTTCGAGTAATGGCTTGCTTGAGTTGGCTAATTGCCAATGCCTGTCCAACTATATCAGAGCTTTTTTGTGGTGTGTAGCGTTCAGTCCAGGGTTTGGTCATGAGAGAATGGTAATAAATGATGCAAGCAATGATTCAAGTTGCACATATTCGTCGCTTCCTTCAACCATGCGAAACTCAATTTCTCCGCATTTCTCGATAAACCTCATTTTGTGTTCGTCTGCAAGGGGAAGATTCCACACTTCTTGCTGGATATGTTTGATGACATCAAGCCCACTTAATCCATAAGCAAGCATGACATCAAGAAGCTTTTTGCGTGCAGTAATAAAGTCTTTTGTTGTGGTGAGAAGGAGCACATCAAGGATCTCTTTTGGTCGTGCTGCGCTGACAATATCATGAATGTGCTTTTGAGTGATGTGATTGCTGATAGCTGCTGCGCTTTGCAAAATATTGATGCTTCTTCTCACGTCTCCTTCGCTTGCAGTGTACAGTGCTTCAAGCGCATCTGGCTCTATGGTAATTTTTTCTTCAGTGCAAATGTGCGTGATGATTGCTGCAACCTGTGTTTTTTCAAGCGGTTTAAATCGGAAGACAGCGCATCTGCTCTGGATGGGATCAATGATTTTGCTGGAAAAATTGCAGCTTAAGATAAATCGCGCGCTATTGGAGAAGGTTTCCATAGTTCTGCGAAGTGCTTGCTGCGCTTCTTTGGTGAGACTGTCACACTCATCTAAGTAAACAATTTTTGGAAGAGTTGTTCCGATGCTTGCAGTTCTGGAAAAGTCTTTCACCTTTGTTCTGATGGTGTCAATGCCGCGGTCATCGCTCGCATTTAGTTCAAGAAAGTTTTCTCTCCATCTCTCTTTGAATAATTCTTTTGCAATAATGAGAGAAAGTGTTGTTTTTCCAATGCCTGCGCTTCCGGTAAAGAGGAGGTGTGGCAAATTTTGGTGTTTTACGAATGATGCAATTCTTTCGACAATCTGCTCTTGTCCTTTGATGTCTGCAAAAGTTTGTGGTCTGTATTTTTCTGTCCAGAGCTGCTTGCTTTTTTCAACCATAATCTTATTATAAAAAGAATCTTATTTAAGGTTTATGTTTGTGAATGACAACTGTCCTTATATCCAAATAAAAAGAGTCATTGAGAATAGCGGTGAATAATTGTGCCTGTGTGCCCTGTTGCGATTCCGAAGCCAGTTGCTTCATCTCTGTCAAGGTGAAATTCAGAGCGATGAGTGTCTCCAGAACGAACAGGAATTCTTTCAAATGTGGTGCCAGTTGAAGTTCGAACATCAACATATTTAATGCCTTCGAGTCCAAAAGAAGGAACTTCTGTTGTTGCCATGTGTACATGTTTTGCAGCGACAATAACCCCATAGCTGAGCGTTACTTCACCAGCTGGTCCACGAATGTGCATTCCTGGCGTTCCCTCTAATTTTCCTGATACTTTCACAGGAGCATCAATGCCAAGAAGTGCACGATCTTCTTGGAGTATTTCAATCTGGGTTTGGAGGCGGAGAGGTCCAACAATACGCGCTTCGAGTTCTGTGTCTCCAACGAGGGTTACTTTTTCTTCAGCAGCAAATTGGCCTGGCTGGCGGATAGTTCGAAGCATTGTAAGATTGTATCCGGCACCAAAGAGAGTGTCTAAGTGTGCTCGGCAAAGATGTACGTGCCTATTCGATACTCCGATCAAAACAGTGTTTTCCATAATAAAGCATTTCTGATACGTATTTATAAATCTTTAGGAAGCAGAATGAAAACGCATCCTGTATTTCTGAGGAATGTCTTTAAAGTAAGGGTGTTGATTATACAGTCTTTCAACCAATTTTCCCAAGTCTCCAGGTGAGATGTCTCCAAAGTCTCTGCGGAATGCTGCAAGGCTCTCTGCTTCTTTTTCTTCTAATGCCTGTTGAATAGCTTTTGTATCTCCAAATATTGGTTCCTCTGCAGAGCTGCCTATAACTGTTGTAGTAAACCTTTGACCAAGTACGTGCTGATATATTTCTGTGACGCGAGCAACATTAAATGTACTGGTAACAACAATATTATTATTCCACCCTCTTGCTTCTTGGCGAAGAAACATACCATAAGCAAATATGGCCTCACTCACACAATCGCAGGAGAATGGTTGGACATAAATGCTGTCTTCAGGAACTCCTAAGTGTTCTGCATATGTTTTCATAAGGTCTGCAATGACTGGTCTTGTTCCAAGAGGAACCCATTCTGCAGTTGTTTCAAAAGATCGATGAAGAGCCCAGTTTCCTTTTGAAACAACAACTCCAGGGCCTCCTTGCATGATAAGAACGCGCGCTTCTCTCTTTCCATACAGTTCAACTGCTTTTTCGACTCTGCGCTTAGTATTTCTATTGATGACATTTCTTCCAGGAACAAGAGATGAAGGCATTAAAGTGTCTGATAATACTAATAGGGCGTCTTTTGTTGTTTTTATAGTGCTCATGCATAAACTTTTATAGGAACATTTATCAATGTTTCCTTCTCGGTTATTATTATGAAAATTTGTATTACTGGCGGTTCAGGATTTTTAGGAGGGCATTTAGTAGATCGCTGTATCTCTGAGGGGCATGAAGTGTATATCTTTGATAATCTCAGTCGCTCGACACAGCATAATTCACGGGCTGTTCTCATTAAGGGTGATATGACCATAAAGGAAGATGTTGAAAAGATTCCTCCTGTTGATGTAATTATTCATACTGCAGCAATCTGTGGGACAACGACAGCAGTGATGAAGGTAGCAGAGGTGTTGGCCGATTTTAATGGGACACAGAACCTTACTCGTCATGCAATAAAAATTGGTGTGAAAAAATTTGTCTATTTCTCGAGCAGCGAGATATATGGTGATAGTGTGTTACAAGTGCACGAGTTTGATTATATTAAATGTTGGAATGCTCACGAGCCTCGTGCAGCATATACATATTCAAAGCTTTCAAGTGAAAGCTTGGTGAATACACTTCCGATTGCAACAGTAATTATTAGGCCGTTCAATATTTATGGGCCTCGGCAGATTGGCTTTGGTGTGATTCGCAATTTCATAGAATCTGCATTGAGGAAAAAACCCATAGAAGTGTATAATTCTGGGAATGAGATTCGCGCCATGTGTCATGTGGATGATTTTATCGAGGGAGTGTATCGGGCAGCAACCTATCCCTTGAAAGAGCAGCATGCAGTCTTTAACATTGGGAATCCCTCGTCTGCAACGACAATCGTTCACCTCGCAAACCTTATCAAGAAGGTGACAAAAAGTGAGTCTTCAATAGTCCATAAGACAGTGACTGCAACAGATAAAATTGGCGTCACGCCGTGCATTGATAAGGCGAAGAAGGAATTGAATTTTGAGCCGAAGATTGGGCTTGAGGAAGGAATTCACTCGCTTATTCCATGGTACACTGAATACATTAAAACAGTGAAAGAAAGTAAATAGTTTCTTATTTCTGAAGATAATTCTTTCATAGTAATAATAAAGGAGAATTTTTATATAGGAGTGGTTGTCTTGGGAAAGGTTATGGCAACGTCGCAAACGCAGCAGGATGAGGGGATTTTGGTTCCATCTTTTACTTTTAGAAAGGCGGAGGAGTTTTATGGGGATCGGGTAGATGAGGCGTTAGCTGCTGTGGAGGCTGGGAGGGATGGTGTTGGGTATGATGTTGTTTTTATGCCTGGGCTTGTTGATTCTAGAATTGGTGCTCCAAAGGAAGCTAGGGTGTGGCAGGAGTGGTTTAGTGCGCCGAGTGTGCGGTTGACTGGAAGGACGAAGCAAGGGAGTAGGGTGGTGGTGCATGGGCATGTGCCGAATTATCTTTCGAAGAGTGAGAATGTGACAACAGTGATTGGTGCGGGTTTGCGGAATGGAGCTGGTTTGGTGCCGCAGGGGGAGTTGGATCGTTTGGTTGCTTTAGAGGATGGGGAAAGTGTTTTTGTGACTGATTATGCTGCATGGCAGAAAGCTCCTCAGTCTGGTACCTTGATTGGTGTGGATGATGCGGTTGGGCATCCGGAAACGATTCCTTTTCTGGGTGGGAGGAGCAGGGCGGAGAGGTATCTGCCTCGGCATCAGGAAGTGTTTGGAAACCGGGTAAGGGTGTATCATGCGGATGATTTGGATGAGCAGGGTCCTCGTGGGCGTGTGCTTGCCCTTGGCTACGTCGACAGCGACGACCTTAGTGGCGACGTCAACCTCTACGACTTCGCTCGTTTCGTTGGGGTACGTCGTTTGGGTGCGCCGCAGGCGCACGCGTCGGCTCAAAGGGGTCCTACGATAGAGGCGATGCTTCGAGTTTCTGCTGATTTTGTTCCAAAGGCTGCACGAGAAGCATTTGAACAACAAGTAAGATCTTTATACAAGTAATTTTACTACTTTTTAAAATTCTTAACGCACTGAATGATATAAGATTGATCTTTCTCTGAGAGGTCAGGGTAAAGAGGGAGCGCAATGCTCAGCATGCGAGCTGCAAGTGTATTTGGAAAATCTGTTTCTTTGAAATGGTACTTCTTTTTGTAATAAGGAACTGTATGGATTGATTGTGTTCCTTGAACGGTCGCGATTCCTTTCTGATTGAGCCATTCCATAAGTTGTCGTAATTGCTGTCCAGCTTCAAGAAGCTTCTTCGTGTCTGCACATTTGAAGAGGCACACATATGATTGGTATGCATGGGTGAATCCTGCAGGTTCTGAGGGAAGTTGCAACCATTCAATCATTCGCAATTCTTTTGTATACCTTTCAGCTATTGTTTTCCTTCGCTGGAGCATGATGGAAATTTTTTGTAATTGTGTGATGCCTATGCTTGCGTGGATGTCAGTCATCTTGTAATTCAATCCTATGGAGTCTGATTCTTGTGTTTCGTACAGTTTTCCAGTGTGTCTTTTCCAGCTTTCGATAGGTGTTCCATAGTTTCGTAATGTGCGAATCTTTTTGTCAATTGCCTCATCATGAGTAACAACCATTCCTCCTTCGCCTGTCGTGATCATTTTTCGTGGGTGAAAGCTAAAGCAGCCGATGTCGCCAAATGTTCCTGCATGTTTGTTATTGGAGTGTGCACCTAAAGCAAGTGCCGCATCTTCTATCACTTTAAGATTGTGTTGTTGTGCAATTTCCATGATGTGTTTCATATTGCAACATAACCCAAAATGGTGAATAGGCATGATGGCTTTTGTTCGTGGTGTGATCTTTTCTTCAATGAATTCAGGATTGATGTTGAAAGTGTTTAAATCAATGTCAGCAAATACAGGTGTTGCTCCAACAAATTCAATAGGGTGTATTGACGCAACGCAGGTGAATGGGCTTGTAATAACCTCATCACCAGGTTTAATACCAAGTGCGAGGAGAGCAAGATGGATGGCGGCAGTGCCAGAGCTGACTGCAGCAGCATGGGGTGTGCTTATATAAGACTTGAACGCGTCTTCAAACGCTTGTGTTTTTACTCCTTGGCTGACCCACCCGCTTTTGAGTGGTTCAATAATGGCTTTTAATTCTGCATCATCAAAGAAGGGTTTAGCGATGGGAATCATGGTTCTTCTCCAGAATGTGTGCAGGGTTTCCAACAACAGTTGTTTGTGGTGCAACATTGGTAATCACAACTGCACCACCTCCGACAATAGCATGTTCTCCTACTTCGAGATAAGGGAGAATGGTCGCGCCAATGCCGACAAGAGTACCATCTTTCACAACAACCTTCCCTCCAAGATGAACTCCTGGAGCAATATGAACAAATGAACCTATTTTACATTCGTGCTCAACAATAGCTGCAGTATTCACAACAGCTCCAGTACCTATAGTTGCTCCTATATTTATAACTGCATGAGGAAGTATCATAGCACCTTCTTTTATAATAACCTTGTTTCCGATATATGCAGTAGGATGAATAAGGGTGGGAATTGAAAATCCTTGAGCAGTTATTTTTTTAAAGAGTGTTTCACGCATCTGGGGGTTTGCAATGCCTATGGCAATCATATATGTTTTAAATTCTGGTTTTGCAAGCACATCAAATCCGCCTAAAATAGGATATTTCATGCATTCCTTTCCCCAATACTCTTTAGTGTCATCAAGAACACCTTTAATGTGAAATTCGTGCAGGTGTTCAAGTAAGTCAATGGTTACTGTTGCGTGTCCTCCTGCGCCATAAATTAGAATATCCTGCATGGTTTATGCAACCTCCTGGAGAGCTTGACAAACCTGTTTCATGTCTTCTACAGAAAGCTCATGAAAAAAAGGAATTGCTATTGATGTTTGAAATAATGTTTCTGCGTGTGGGCACGTTGTTTTATATTTTTGTTTGTAGAAAGAGAGAAGAGGTACTGCATAAGTGCCTATAACAGTATCTATTCCCTTTTCTCGAAGAGCTTCAATAACAGGTGTATTTTGTTTTTGTTTGAGCTTGATGACAAATGCTTGGAGGATGGGCTGTCCTCCTTCTTCTGTACGCTGAGTTGCAACTCCAAGACATTTTTTGAGGAGTGTTTCATAGTGTTTTGCAAGTTCTTGTCTCTTTTGAATAATGTTTGTAATGATGTTCATTTGTGCTATCCCTAAAACTGCTTGAATTTCGTTCATACGAAAATTAAAACCAAATTGGTGTACATCATCACCATGAACATCTTTTCCATGATTTCTCTTGCTTCGAACAAAATCAGCAATGGTGTCATCATTTGTAACAATCATTCCACCTTCACCAGTGGTTATTGTCTTTCGTGGGTGAAAGCTAAAGCAACCAACGTTTCCAATGGTTCCTACTTTTTTTCCTTTGTATGCTGCTCCAAATGCTCCAGCAGCATCTTCAATAACAGAAAGATTATATTCTTGCGCAATGTGCATGATAGCATCCATTGCTGCAGGATTGCCAAACAGGTGGACAGGCATAATCGCTTTTGTGTGTGGTGTTATTTTTTTCTTTATATCTTCTGGATCAATATTGTAAGTATCTAAAGATACATCTACAAAAAGAGGTGTTGCTCCGACTGCTTCAATAACATTTGCAGTTGCATAAAAGGTGTACGCAGGAACAATGACCTCATCACCAGGACCAATATCAAGAGCGCACAACGCTAAATGCAAGGCAGAAGTTCCAGAATTTACTGCAATAGCATGTTTCACTTCGAGAAATGATGCAACCTGTTCTTCGAATTGGTTAACTTTGATGCCTTGGATGAGAAATCCAGTAGTACAAACATGTTCAATTTCTTTGCATATCTGCTTGATATCTCCAATATATGGCTTGTATAGTGGAATGCGCATATAGTTGCCCCCAATCTATGCTTTGAAGAATACACTATTTAAACCTTTTCTACTCCTGAGAAGACATTTTAAAAGACACTGCCAGGAAGCGCACTTTGCATGATTTTCTTACGTTTTTCTACTTCTTCTTTCAGTAGACGATTGAGGATCTTATGGGGGTCATGAGTATCATAAACCCACCAGATAGGATGTGTGTTTAACTGGAGATCTTTCTCCTTTTCAAATTTCTTTTCACAAGGGCATCCTTCTCTCCATATTTGGTTAGAGTCAGAAAGATACTTTGCTCCTTCTGAGAAGAATCGTGGTCCATATGCATTGAGGAACTTATCAAATTTTATATAGGAATGGTATACTTCTTGTTTGGCAAAATGAAAGGATACTACTGGTTCTGCAGGTACTATCTCACGCAAAATTGCGAATTTTAATTCTATATCTTGTTCTATCTCTTGTTTCTGAGTTGCTTCAGTAACAAAATGGAGTCCTATTGAATGGCCAAGTTTTTGAATAGCGCGAATTGCTTTGTAATTGTTTCTTTCAAAAGGATTATAAAAAGAAGATTCTAGGATGAGGAAATAAGTAGAAAAAATGCCTTTCTTTGCTTCTGCATTTGCAAGGATGAGCGCTGCTTCTAGACTATAATCAATGTCATGTCTGAGAAATAATTTGGGTAATGGTGTAGGTTTTGCTTCTTCTGTAAATTTACTGATACTGAATTTTTTTTTGAGCATGCTTACTATTTCAAAGTAATGGGATAAAGAAAAATGATTTTGTTTCATCATTCTGAGAAAATGAATTACTTTTTAACTGTTTTGTTTCTCGTTAGGTAAATAATCCGTAGATCATTCCGATGCTATAAGGAATATTTTGAATATAAGTCATAAGAGGATAGAAGAGAAGATATGCTCTATAAGGATGTTCTTTTGCTTTAATGGAGAGGCTGATCATGCGTATGATAAAAGGGAGTGGGTGCACTAATACTCCTAGTAAAAATAAGGGATTCCATAATCCCAATCCAAGGAGGGGAAAAAGACTAAGGAAATAGAGAGATTTTATGACTTGTTTGTGGCTTTTCCATGCTCCTTTATTCAAGCGTCCAAATCTGAAGTGATATTCAAGTAATGTTGCGATTGAGTCACGATATTGGTGTTTCAATTTCATGCGTGGTTCGTAAACGAGTTTGTATCCTTTCTGCAGCATCTTTTTTGCAAGATCAGTATCAACTGCCCAGGGTATATTTTCAGAGAGTCCCCCAACATCATTGAACACTTTTCTTGAGTATATTTGTGGGTAAATCTCTCCTCGTTGGATCTGCTTTTCAATGTGCTTTATATTGTCATATCGAAGATCATATAATGGCGCCTTTGCTTTGAGAATGAATGAATCTGTAACCCAAATAGAGCATCTTGGAACAACACCTCCAACACCTTCTTCTTGTAATCTCTGAATGCCGCGACGAAAAAAGTCTTTTGTTTCTAATATAACTCCGCAATCTCCAAGAAAAATATAGTCTCCAGTTGCCTTGCGTAGTCCATATCTATAAACAGGATTTCCTCCACTTTTTTTATCATGTGTAATCCTGTGATATTTAACAAATGGATATTGACGTGCAAATTCTTTTGCAATAATTGGAGTAGCATCTGTTGATTCATCATCAACAAGAATTATTTCTTTGTTAGGATAGTCATTTGTAACATAACTATTGAGAATAACTCTTAAAGTTCTCTCTTCATTTCGCATGGCAACAACGATTGATAATTTTCCATATTCCATTGCACATCTATTTTTTATTTTCTTTATAATCCTTTCTGAGTTCGTTGTTTGAAGAATTCTTCGATTGTATGGATAACATAATCTTGCTCTTCTGCTGTCATCCCAATGAATGTGGGAAGCGCAAGGATTGTTTGTGTGCATTTTTCTGTGATTGGGAAGTCTCCTCTTTTATAACCTTCATGGTTGAGGCATTCTTGGAGGTGAAGTGCATGGGGGTAGAAAATGGAGGTGCTTATTTCTTTTTTCTCTAAATGCTCTTTTAATTGGTCTCGTACAGGTGTCCTGATGCAGTAAGAATTATAGGTGCTTCCATGCATGTTTTTTGGTATTGTGACTTGAGTATTCAATTGCTTGTTATACCTCTCTCCAAGCATTTTTCTTTCGTTGTTCCATGCATCAAGATAAGGCAGCTTGACTGTGAGAACTGCTGCTTGGATAGCGTCAAGCCTGCTATTGATTCCAATATATTCATGATAATACTTTTTTGTTTGTGTTCCATGTGTTCGTAACGCTTTGAGTTTTTCATATATTCCTTTTTCTTTTGTGGTGATGAGACCGCCGTCTCCCAAGCATGAAAGATTTTTTGTTGGATAAAAAGAAAAACAACCTATGTCTCCTAATGAGCCAAGTTTCTTTCCTTTATATACAGCGCCCATTGCTTGTGCAACATCTTCAATAATAGGTATATTATGTTTCTTTCCTAATTCTATTATTTGATCCATTGTTGCTGATTGTCCAAAAAGATGTACTGGAATGATTGCTTTCGTTTTGTGTGTAATTTTTTCTTGAATTTTTTGTGGGTCAATATTATATGTTATTTCTTCAATGTCTGCAAAAACAGGTTTTGCTCCTAAGAGCATGATTGCTTCGACTGCTGAAATGAAGCAGAAAGGAGTGGTAATAACTTCATCACCTGGTTTAATCCCGTAAGCCATGAGGGCAAGTAATAAAGCGTCTGAGCCTGATGCGACACCAACTGCATAGGGTACGCCTATATATGCTGCTGCGCTCTCTTCAAATTGTGCAACTCTTTCACCGAGGATAAATTCTCCTGCATCAATGATCTCTGCAATTGCAGTGTTAATATATGTTCGTACTTTTCCATTTTGTCTTCCAAGATCGACAAAGGGGATGTTCATTGTACTTCGTACACTTTTTCATTTTTCAGTTCGTACTGGCCACAATGTGTACATGATGCTTTTCCTTCTGTAAATACAAGTTTTTGTACTTTTTCTTCTCCTGCGCATCTGCAAACCCATCCTACTTGTTTTCCAGGGTTGCCTACGATAAGTGCATAATCATCCACGTTTTTGGTGACTATTGTTCCTGCGCCAATGAGGCAAAAAGATCCGAGTGTGATCCCGCAGAGAATAGTTGCATTTGCGCCGATGGAGGCACCTTTCTTGACATGTGTCTTTTCAAATTTTCCGTGTCTGTTAATGTGTGATCGCGGGTTTTTGATGTTGGTAAAGATGGCATTTGGGCCTATGAAAACGTCGTCTTCAAGGATGACTCCATCAAAAATAGGGCTATTATATTCTAATTTGACATTATCTCCAAGTTGTGCTGTTGGAGCAATGTATGATCCTTGGCCGATAATGCAATTTTTTCCGATCTGTGCACCTGAGCGTACTGTTGCTCCTTGCCAAATTTTTGTTCCGTCTCCAATAAGTGCTCCTTTTTCAACCAAGGCTCTTTCGTGAATGAAGATGCTCATTTTCCTTTCTCCAAAGAAACCGGTTTTCCTATTTTGGCTGATTCGTAAATAGCCATAATAATCTCTATTGTCTTCCTCGCTTCCATGTAATTAACTGCATTATTTTTTTCGTTGTTGAGAGACTTAATGAGGTCTATGTATGTAAAAATGTGGTTGGGGCACGAGCCATAATATAAGCCCGATGCATACATGTTTGGTTTGAGGCCTGGTCTTAGTTGGGGCTTTGGAATGTTCTCGACATCCCACATTTCTAACTCATTCACTGCAGTTCCACCAACCTTCACAGATCCTTTCTCGCCGAGGAGAGTAATGGAACACTCAAGATTTTTTGAGTAGGTGCATAAAGTAAATTCTATATTTGCAAATACTCCTGTCTTGAACACAAGAATAGCGTTTGCAACGTCTTCAATTTCAATGTTGTGCGCTTTTGTATCAATAATACCAAACACTTTTTCTACTGGACCGAGCAACCATTGAAGGATATCAATATAATGAATGCCTTGAGTTAAAAGACCCCCACCATCCATCTTTTTTGTTCCTTTCCAGTTGCTTTCCGTGTAGTACTTTTCTGGCCTATTCCAACGGATGATGAGACTTGCAGAATATATTTTTCCTAGTCCATTGTGTTCAAGTAAGCTTTTCAAGGCGATTAGTGGAGGATTATATCGCACTTGTTTCACAGCAAAGATCTTTTTTTGAGTTTGTTGTGCAACCTTGACAAGGTCATCAAAATCCTCTAAGGAAAGGCTAAGAGGTTTTTCGATGAGTACGTGTTTTCCAGCTCGCAATGCTTCTCGAGCAATATCTGTGTGCGTTCCATTGGGGGTGCAGATGCTTATGACGTCGACGTCTGGATTGTGAATAAGCTCTTTATTGGTATATACTGGAGTGTTAAATTTTTTTCCCAACTCTTCTGCTTTTTGGGTGATAATATCGGTAATACCAATAAGATGTGCATCTTTAAGATTGGTTATTGCTTCAATGTGTGCAGGTGCAATTCTTCCGCATCCAATGACCCCAAAATTGTATACTTTCATGGTGTCAACCCCTTCCTCCTTTTTCCTGAAATCTCTTTATAAACCTTTGGGAGTTTTGTGCAGGAAAATGGTTTTCTATGAGCAAATACAAGAGAATTATATTGGGTCAATAACGTTTATGAAGTCTATCTTTTTGAATGCTGCATCGTGAGTTACCACTGTTTTGATGTCTAATTTTTTCATGGTGGCGAGAATGGTTGCATCTCGTCCTCCAATGCCTACATGGCTATATTGAGAAAGGAGGTGTATTGCTTCTCGGAGTGTTTCGTAAGTTAATTCGTCTATGAAAAATGGAAAAGTCAAAATTTTCTCTATTGTTTCTTTTCCATTCATAGGTCCGAGATTTTTGATGAGGTAATGGGCAATTTCCATGATAACTATAGTGTTTAGAACTATGTCTTCCTTGGTAAAAATGCTCTCGATATACTGAACTACGTGAGAGTGTTCGCGTGCTGACTGGTCAAAATAGTAACACCAGATGTTGCTGTCAATAAAGAGCATTAAGCTCTCCAGATCTGTTTGAGAGTCATTGGATCAATGATGCTTTTTTTGACGCATCCTTTAAGCTCAGCAAAACATTCAAGTGATGATTTACGAATAGTAAGTTGAATACCTTTTGGAATCTCTTCAAGAAGAAGTTCTTCGCCGCTTCTGATGCCAAGTTTGTCTCGTATTTTCTTTGGAATGAGGATTCTTCCCTGTTTTTCTATTTTAATTTTTTCCATTTTTTTCACCATTCCATTTCTTTTTCCATTATTTATAAATCTTTTGTTGTATAATTTTTTACTACTATTTGGTTGTTAATAAAGAAAGGTTTATATAGGGGGTTTGTTGTGAGAGGGGGTATGGCAACGGTACAAGCGCGGCAGGATGAGGGGATTTTGGTTCCTTCTTTTACAAAAGGTGAGGAGTTTTATGCGGATCGGGTGGATAAGGCTCTTGCATTGGTGGAGGCTGGGAAGGATGGTGTTGGGTATGATACTGTTTTTATGTCTCAGTTGGTTGATTCTAGAATTGGTGCTCCAAAGGAAGCTAGGATTTGGCGGACGTGGTTTAGTGCGCCGAGTATACGATTAACAGGTAAGACGAAACAAGGGAGTAGGGTGGTGGTGCATGGGCATGTGCCGAATTATCTTTCGAAGAGTG
>ERZ1292623.41-Hain-H51-01um-R1-41-length-136570-cov-8_pt1 | contig 136570 bp, 116 predicted proteins | sample MGYA00564398_ERZ1292623 | MGnify/ENA primary metagenome ERZ1292623 (study PRJEB36523, sample SAMEA6512633) | groundwater metagenome | collected 2019-01-07 | study: AquaDiva: Metagenomics assemblies of 32 groundwater samples
GGATTATGTTTTTTAAATTGCTGATAACTATCGCCATGGTATGTTGTGTGTTCATTTTACAACACTCGCAAACTCGGAGCGCGAGCGGTTGCAACATCTGGTTGAGTGACTGGTTAGCCCGCAACACTATTTAATTGATATGATCAAACTAACTTCCGGTGAATTATTATCAAGTAAAAAAACTGAAAACTTATATTGACTTCGATTAACGAAATCACCATTGTGATTCTTGAATCGTGATAATAATTCATATACTTTGGAATCACCATTTTGGAGTTCTAAACTGCTTAAAGCTGGAGAAACGACAAAAGGATAAAATATCGATACCTTTCCTTCGGAGTCGTATAATTTGAATCCCAATTGCTGAACATTTGCAAAGTCAAATCTCTTCGAGTTACCAGATTGATTTGTTACTTTAAAACTACCTTTAAGAGTATCAGCAAGTTCGAAAGTAATCTTCGATAGAGTTAAAGTGTAAATAAATCCATCCTTGTTGACGCTCGCTTCAAGCGGTATACTTTGATTACCAGTGTCGGTTGCAGAATTGCATCCGATTAGAGCGAATATAAATAAAGACGATATTATTTTTAGGGTGTTCATAATTACCTCCTATAGTTTACTTTTGTATAAATAAATCCATATCCATCATAATAATTATCGGCGACATTCAAACTATCTTTGGTAATACTGAAAATAACTCTCTTTTCAATGTCCGTATTTTGAAATACTATTACGTCAAGTGAATCGGTAGAATAAATTGTTTTACCTTTTTGGATTGTATAATTTGATGACACCAATAGAGTATCGTTTCGTGATTCAGAGTATCTTCCATCTGCTAAGAAGGAGATAATAATTCTTGTATTCGCCGATGGAGTAATAACTTTACCAGTCAGTCCACCAGAAGCTTGCCTCCAAAGCCATTGGCCTACCAACGTAGAACTTGTAGATTGAGAAATATTTTCATCAGTAGGATTCGAGTTACAAGAAAATGCTGTGAGCGAGAAAACGACTGAAATGAATATTGTTTTCATGTATAATGCTCCTTTGCTACTGCCTAACAGCGTTGCGCTTAACCCGCCGCCAATAGCAAACGGGCTGCGAGAAAGTACAAAGCCAATGATTTTAAATTAATTTTCATAGTGTAACAAACTTGAGCAAGAAATTTTTGGATAACACCAAACCCGAAAATCTGAAAAATGCCACGAGAAAAGAAGCGGTCAGGTTGAGTTGCGGGTTATACTGTTTTTAAAATGTATGAGTAACATAATTTAATTCTACAAAACGGAATAATCCTTTATCTGATAGATAATTTATCCATTCTTTTTCTTTTCCGACTTCAACTTTTAATATGCCGGATTGAAAATAATTTGGATAATGAGATAGATTAAATTGTTTAACTAGCGATTGCCAATCAGATTGATCTTCTGAACTAAATTTACCAATCCAAAATTTTACAATAGTTTTTTGTTCTTCTTCAAGATATGAAAAACTTACTGAGCCACTGTCAATATATCGTTTTGATTCAAGTAAGGATTTTAATATTTGGATACTGTCTTGAGGAAGAATTAAACTATATTCGAAAAATACAACTGAGTTTATAGTAATGTCATTTAGAGAATAAATGTATGCTGCAAAACTTTCCAAAGAAACAGCATCTTTAATTCCAAATGCAACTTCTCCGGGAGCAAATTCTTCTGTATAATTAGTTACCAAATTATTTTCCGAACTTTTCTTTTCTGAACATCCAAATAATAAGATTGCTAAAAGAATTGAAATAATATTTTTCATTTTAAACCTCCATTAAATGTTTATTTATTTGTAAACAGTATAACTATTAGTTATACCGCACTGAATTAATCGTTTGGGAACATAGATATGTCCCGTAAAGACGGGATAAACTGTGCAGTTGTATATCTATGTTCCAATTATTTCGTTTTAGAAGCATTGTTTCACTATTTAAAAATATCCTCTGCATGATATCATTCCATTCGTAGTCGCAATTAAGTAATGTTTTATGATAATGTCAAGCCTTATTTTTTCCCAAACTCATCAATTTTTTCTTTGTCTCGAAACTTCGTAAAGAAAAACTGCGCTGGCGTTTGCTACATTTAAAGAGTCAACTTCGTTTGACATTGGAATAATTAATTGCATCGGAATTGAGTCAATTATTATTTTTCTTGGTCCACTGCCTTCGCTTCCAAAAATTATACAGCAATCATTTTTAAAGTCTGAATCAAAAATAGATTGACTTGTTTGACGAGAGTGCGCAACAAAAATATTAAAATTTTTATTTTTTAAATTATTTAAAGTTGAAATTAAATTATTGCAATAAATAATTGGAAGTTTAAAAATATTTCCCATTGAGTTTCTCACTGCTCGTCTTAAATAAGGGTCGGCAGAAGTTTCCCCAACAATTAATCCATCAACACCAAATGCAACACAATTTCGGATTATCACTCCCAAATTTTCTGCGTTCATTATTTCATCAATCGCAACAAATAAAATTGGTTTAGATTTTAATTTAATTATTTCCTCAATCGAAGTTGGCGCGGGAATTTTTGCAAGCGCAATAATTGATTGATGCATTTTATGTCCGACAATTGTTTGAAGTAATTTTTCTTTGCCAATAAAAATATCAATCGCTTCAACTTTATTTTCAATCACACTTTTGTAAAGTTCAAACCATCTTTCAGTTAGCAAAATTGAAATTGTTTTGAGGTCGCTTTCAAGTAATCTCAAAACAACTTTTTCTCCTTCGGCAACAAAAATTCCTTTTTCATTATGTTCCAAAGGTCGTCGTAAAGTTTTAAAAACCTCAAGTTCGGGTAAATCAAGCGAAAAAATATTTTGTGTTTTCTTTATCATTTGTGTTGATTTTTGAGTTCAATTATTTTAATTTATGGCAACTTCTTTCGAGTAAATTATGAAAAAATTTCTATCACTGCTTGCAATTTTATTTTTTAATTCCTCTCTATTATTTAGTGGCGTAACCGGGAAAATTTCTGGGCATGTTTCGGATAAAGAAACAAAGGACGCACTGATTGGCGCAATCATACAAATTGAGGGAACTACTCTTGGTTCAATCTCCGACAACGGCGGTGATTTTCATATCTTAAATGTGCCAGTTGGAGTTTATCGCGTAAAATTTTCTTTCATCGGTTACGGAAATGTGATTTACGAAAATGTTCGAGTAAAAGCCGATTTTACAACTCGGCTTGAGGCAACACTCGTTACGGAAAGTTTGCAATTTGGCGAGGTTTTAATCGAAGCAAAACGCGAACTAATTCAGCGCGATGCTACAAGTACAGTTGCGGTTATTGAATTTGCTGAAATTAAAGCATTGCCAATTGAAACGATGACGCAAGCTTTGACTTTGAATGCGGGAATTGTAGAAAGTAAAAATCGTGGTGGCTCGGATGATGGAATACATTTACGCGGTGGGCGAACCGGCGAAATTAGTTATGTGATTGATGGCGTCGTTGTTGACAATCCTCTTTTTGGCGGACTTTCCTCCGATGTTTCTCGGCTCGGCGTTTCATCTCTAACAATTTTAAGTGGAACTTTTAACGCAGAGTATGGACAGGCGCAATCTGGAATTATAAATATTATTACTCAAGAGGGAAGTGAAAATTTTTCTGGCACTTTAAGAATTGTTACCGATGAATTTGGCGGAGATGAAAACAATGTCGGGAGCTCTTTAAAACCATTAAAATTTAATAATTGGAAATCGCTTCGGAAGGAATTAGTTTTGAGTGGAGGAGTTCCAACTCTCGAAGATAAAATTAATTTTTTCTTATCGCTTGAGGATTACAAAACAAATTCCTATTTAAATAAAATTTTAGGACCAGAGTATAAAAATAAAGCAGGTGATTCAACAATTCAAAATCATTTTGACTTTGGACTTTTTGAAAAAAATATAAAAGGAAATGTTAAACTCACTTTTCGTTTGTTCGATCAAATAAAATTACAAGTCGGTGGTATTTTTACTCGAAAAAATGATCGCTCTTACGATCACTATTTTAAAGAATTGCCACTTTCAAATGGTCAATCACTCAACACAAGCGATTTGATAAATATTTATTTAACACACGCCGTCAACGAAAATACTTTTTACGATATTCGCTATTCTTATTTTGATGTCGCAAATCAATATTTTTTCATTAAAGATCAAATAAGCAATGATAAATCAAAAAGACAAACGGCATTTAATTCACTAATGACTTATGTGAGTTCATCGAATGCTTTTGGCGGAACTTCAAATTATGAGTTTGCAGGTCATTACGATTTTTCAGTCCCGGTGGTTTATGCAATTAAATATCAATACAATCTTGCAGAAGATATTTATACTGCAAATGATAGTTTACTTTTTTCTGCTGGCACACCTGTAACCGAAGCAATGCAAAAAGTTTTAAACGATACTTCAATTACAAAATTTGATAAACCAATTTTGATGGTTTCCATTAAAGCCACATCGATGGATAACTATTATAGTAATGCTCGTTCGATTACTCGAACTTTAATGTCAAATTTTTCTACTCAAATAAATAAAACTAACGAATTGAAAATGGGTTTTGAAATTAGAAATCATAATATCAGTAATCACATTATTAGTGGAGTGAACGATTATTGGAATTTTATTGAAGACCCGAACGACCCAAATTATATGGACGATTCGCTTCGTAATTACGAAGTTACGAAATACGAATTTAATCCAACGGTGGCATCTTTTTATATGCAAGACAAAATGGAAATTAGCGATTTAGTAATGAATATTGGTTTTCGTTTCGATTATATTAATGTTGATGCGGTTGATGTTTACCGTGCGTTTCGCGATCCGAATATTTCTGCCGCAGATTTAAAAACAAACAAAATTCAACCGAAATCAAATATTAGTCCAAGAATCGGATTGGCATTTCCGATAACTGAAAATACAAAATTTCATGGCTCATACGGACAGTTTTACCAATTCCCCGATTTTAATTTTTTATACAGACGATTTAATCAACTTCAAGGTTCGTATCCAGTTCCGCAACTTGGTACAAGCACACCGAGAATTGGAAACCCTAATTTGAATCCGGAAAAAACAAATGCGTTCGAGTTTGGAGTTGAAACAATTCTTTCGGAAGATTTAGTAAGTAGCGTTACAATTTTTTATAAAGATACTTACGACTACATAGCAACCACACAAAAACGACTTGGCTCTTCAATTTATTTCGAATATGCAAATCTCGATTATGCCAACTCGCGCGGAATAGAATTTTCTTTGAAAAAAAGAATTTCAAATCATTTCGGCTACATGTTTAGTTATACTTTTTCTCGCGCCGAAGGAAATGCCGACAACTCAGTTGCACGATTCAATCAATACATTAATGAATCTGTTCTCGGAACAATTTTACCAAAACGAACTGTAACTCTTTCGTGGGATCAACCTCACACACTTTCATTTAGCAGTACATTTGCGTACGACGAGTGGGGAATTAGTTTCATCGGACAATACGGAAGTGGAATGCCTTTCACTCCGACTGATGCAAGAGGAAGTGCAATTGGAGATGTCAACTCACAACGACAACCTTGGACTGGGACAATTGATTCCCGATTGTATAAAACTATAAAACTTTTAAATCTTAATATTACCGGGATTTTAGATGTGCAAAATATTTTTGATAAAAGAAATATAATTAATGTTTTTACAAATACCGGAACACCTGATTTTTCACTTAACCCAAATGTTTCGCCAGAAAATTTACAGAGACCTTATTATTACGGACAACCTCGCCACATTCAACTTGGAGTGGAGGTAGAATTTTAATGAAAAAAATTATCGAAAATATTTTTATGAAAAAAATCTTTATTGCAATTTTAATTTTTAGTTTTGTTCCAAAAACTTTCTCTCAAGACCCAAGAGCAAAAGGAAAAACAAAACTCGAGTACTATAATAGTGTGCTTGCTCCGCAATATGGCTTGAATCCATTACCAAAGCGTCAAACTCAACAAGATAGAAAACTCTCGGTTTTAAATGTCGGAAATGTGTGGGCGAGGATTTCAAATGCGGCAACTTTGGGATATGATAGATGGGGATTATGTTGGGAGTTTCCAGCACGAAGTGGAATAACTTACAGATGGACAATGTCTCCGATGATTGGTGCGCGAAAAAAAGATGCAAGTGGAAATTATCAAAGACGAGTTGCGCTTGGCACAAGAGGTGCGGTGCGAAAATCTGAAGAAGAATTTCAACCAATCAAAGGTTACGACTCCGGAAAAAATGATGAAATAAATAATATTGGAATTGCATTTAGCGATATTCCACAATCGTGGCCCACAAAGTGGCCTGAAAAAAATGATTTGCCCGATTACGCAAAAAAAGTAAATTACGCTTTACCAAAAGTTGGCACAAAAGGTTTTCTCGGGATTAATGATGGAGAAGTTGCGGCAACTCGCGAAGCATTTTTTGCTGTAACCGATAATTCTCCCGGCGAATCAAATCTTCCACTTCCACTTGATGTGCGAGTTGATGTTTGGGGGTTACAGTACGATGATATTTTAAATCGTAACTTTATTATCTTTAGACAAATTTTTACAAATATTGGAACTGATACTTTAAAAGATGTTTATGTCGGAATTCACGATGACCCAGATTGCCCCGAACAAGGTTCATCTGAGTGGACAGACGATTACGGTGCGCTAATTAAATCTGGCACAACTGGAATCCCTGGTTACACACCGAGAGAAGATTCTTTGCTTTGGAATTTTACTTATTTGTGGGATGGTGATGATAAAGCAGAAGGCTTCATTCCAAAAAATGTTGCATGGATCGGATTAAAATTTTTAGAAACTCCAAAAAATAATTTAGGAAAACAAGTTGGCGTAACAACATTTCAAGTTTTTGAATATAGCAAAGTACCGCAAGGCGATGAACTTGAATACGAACAAATGAGAGCTGGCATTATGCCGCCACAAAATGTTTCTCCGCATGCTGGCGATTACACTCAAACTCCAAATTCGTATGGACCAGATATAACTTATGTTGTTGCAAGCGGACCATTTACACTTGCGCCGGGCGAGTCACTTCCATTTTCATTTGCATCAATTCACGGAAGCAACAAAAAAGACTTATTTAACAACGCAATTCTTTGCCAATTACTTTATAATGCAAATTATAATTCTGCCGAGCCACCACCGGAACCGCAAGTTGTTGCTGTCCCAGGAAATAAACAAGTAACTCTTTATTGGGATGATAATCCTGAATCAGGTAGATACAGAAAAGTTGATGGCACGATTGATCATATTGACGATAGACTTACAAAAACAAATTCTTTTGAAGGATATAAAATTTATAAAAGTAGCGATAGAGGAATTACTTGGGGAAATATGATTGTAGATTTTCAAGGAGTCAATCGCGGAATAATTCCACTTGCGCAATATGATTTAGCAAACGATACAACTGGCGAAAGCAAACATCCTCTTGGTAGATATTTTTATTTGGGAGAAGATTCCGGTTTAAAACATATGTTCGTAGATAACAATGTCAACAATGGATATGAATATTGGTACGCAGTTTGCGCTTACGACCACGATGATGGACCAATTCCACCACTGATTAGTTCAATTAAATCTGATCCGAAAAAATTTGGAGATAATACTGTAAGCGTTATTCCGCAAGCACCACCAGTCGGGAGATTAGTTGGAAATGTTTCTGCTGGTGCGATACAAACAAGTGGCAACGCTACAAAAAAAGTTTTACCAGTTACGACTTTAAACTCATCAATTTTAAAAGAAGATAATTTAGAAATTTCATTTAAAGTTGAAAGCCCAATCAATAAAAGATTTTCAATAAAAAATAAAAGTACTGGAAATTATATTTTAAATGTTGCTGGCGACTCTTTAAAAGATTTAGAATTTTACAATGAAGCAAAAGATAACAATCCTATTTTTAACGGATTGACAATTTTTATTTCTGATACTTCAAAAGGAATTGCAGAAGCCAAACAAACTTTTCCTGCAAATGTCTACAGATTAAAAATAAAAGATATTGCAATCACAAATCCAAATCTGCCAGAAAGTGAAGAGAGTTACTCAATCGAATTTACAGATGATAGTGTTTGGTCAACAAAAGCAGGAAATACAATCGTGCATAAATCTCCATTTAAAGTTCCATTTAAAGTCAGAAATATTTCAACAGGCAAACAAGTTGTTGCTTTGCTAAAAGATATTTCCGGTGGCGCTTCGGGCAAATATGAAATTGCAAAAGGCGATAGTATTGTAATCTTAAATATCCCTTATAAAGTAGGGCTAAAAAGCGATACTACGGTTACGATTGATACAACTGCTGGCAATGGTTTGCAAAAAGCGACGCTTGCAAATTATTGTTTAACGCTTTCGTTTGATACGACATCGCAATTTTTTAATAAAGATATTTTTACACTTGAAATGTTAAGAACATTTTCTGTGAACGATAAATATTTAATCGCACCAAAACTTACAACTGATAAAACTATTGTTGAAAAAGATTTATCGGGAATTAATGTGGTGCCGAATCCGTACATAGTTTCATCTCCGTACGAACAGGGCAAATATGGATTTCAAAAGCAGATTCAATTTCAGCGATTGCCAGAAAAATGTACAATTAAAATTTTTAATATTGCAGGCGATCATATTAAAACAATCGAACATATTGGCGGAACAATTGAATCGTGGAATTTGCAAACCTACAACGAACAGGAAATCGCATTTGGCGTTTACATTTTTCATGTAACTGCGCCAGAGATAGGTGATTCTAAAAGTACATACATCGGCAAATTTGCTGTTATCAAATAAAGGTGAAGAGTATGAAACAAAAAATTTTAATTTTATTATTTTTCAGTGCGACAAATATTTTTGCGCAGTTTGATAATGTCGGCACATCGGTTGCAAATTTTTTAAAAATTGGTGTTGGTAGCCGACTTGAAGCAATGGGTGGCGCTGGAATTGCCACCGTGAATGATCCGACTTCGATGTATTGGAATGTTGCCGGACTTGCTCATCAAGAATTAAACGAATACACATTTGCGCATAATAATTGGATTGCGGATATCGAACAAACATTTTTAGGAGTTGGCATTCCAATTAGTTTCGGAACACTTGGCTTTCAAGTAAGTTATCTTTCGATGGGCGATATGAAAGTTACAACTTGGGAAAAACCCGAAGGCACGGGCGCAAAATTTTCTGCAAACGATGTTGTATTTGGAATTGCATTCGCAACAAGAATGAGCGATAGATTTTCTGTCGGCATTCAAGGCAAAGCTGTGATGGAACAAATCTCACAATCAAGCGCAAACGGTTTAGCAATTGATATTGGAGCGCGTTACAATACAAATTGGAACGGTTTAACACTCGCGTTGGTTATCGCAAATTTTGGAACTCAAATGCGACTCGATGGAAGAGATATGCGAATTAAAACTGATCCGTATCCAACAGCTGGTTCAAATCCTGCCGATGTAATTGCAAATTTGGAAGCGCAAAATTGGTCGATGCCTTTGTATTTCCAATTAGGAACCACATTCGAAGTCTACAATAATGATAAATTAAAAATCCTGAGCAATTTGGATTATAGAGATGAGCGTGATTATAAGCCGCTTTTACTATATGGTGCGGAGGTAAATTACGACAATTATCTTTTTGCGCGATTTGGACTGAACCAAAGATATAATTTGTACGAGGAAAAAAATATTTCACCATCTTTTGGTGGAGGAGTGATTTTAAAAATTCCCGATATGAATTATAGTATAAAAATAGATTATTCATATTCTGTTTTGCAAAATTTATTAGAAGCGCAGAGAATTACAATTTCGTTTCAAGATTAATTTTTAGATGAAGAAAATATTTTTACTCTTTTTAATTTTTGATATTTCATTTTCGCATGATGTATGGCTTGGAGCGAAAAAAATAAATTCCGATTCAATAAAAATCCTTCCACTGATTTCGATAAACTTTCCGAAAGCAGAAATAATTTCCAACCACTCTCGCTTTCACGATTTTAAGATTTTATCTTCAAAAGATTTTTCTTCGGTTTTATTTTTAAAAGATTCACTCTCGCTTGGAATTGTAAAAACAGATTTGCCGATTATAGTTTCCTGCAATGTTGAGCCGAGAGATTTAACTTTCCCAACGAAAACCGCAACTCATTATTTAAAGGGCGAGGTTGGCTTAAGCAAAAAAGAAATTGCAAATTTTTTAAAAAATCAAAAAGATAGTATAACAGAAAATTATCGTCGTTCTTTAAAAATGTTACTTTTCTCATCAACTGAAAATTTAAAAGATACTTCATGCGGACTTGAAAGAGAAATTGTTTTAAGTAGTTTTAAAGTTATCAATAAAAATTCTGCAGAAATCTCACTTCAAATTTTACAAGATTCCGAACCAAACCCAAATTGCCAAATAAGAATTTTAGAAGGAAAAAAATCTCGTTTAATAAAAAGTGATGAAAATGGTTTTGCAAAAACTACAATCAAATTAAATTTTCCGATTTTAATTTCGTACATCGATTTTTGGCAAGAAGAGTCTGGCAACTTCAAATCTATTTGGACAAATCTTTCGCTGGTAAAGATTCCGTAAATTTTCAAAATAAAATTTTTATGATAAAAAAAAACTCTTCGTGGAGTAGTGTAATTTTACTAACGCTTTTGTATGTCGTCAATTTTGCCGATAGAACAATCCTGAATATTTTATTTACTCCAATAAAAGAAGAATTTTTATTAAGCGATTTTGAATTGGCTTTTTTAAGTTCCACAAGTTTTACTTTTTTTTACGCAACACTTGGTATAATTTTAGGGCGATATGCGGACCGCTATAAAAGAACCATTTTAATAGCGATTGGTGCAATCATTTGGTCGATTGCAACTTTATTAATTGGTTTCGCGGATTCTTTTTTATTCATTGCAATTTGCCGCATTTGTGTTGGGATTGGACAATCATTTTTTTTCCCTTCCGCAATTTCACTTTTGTCTGAAATTGTTTCGAGTGAACGACGAGGTGCAGTGATGGGATTTTTTTCAACTGCAATTGCGATTGGAATTGGAATCTCTTTTATAATCGGTGGCGCAATAGTATCGGAAAGTGGATGGCGAACAGTAATGATTATTGCTGGGCTACCCGGAATAATTTTAGGCGCAATTATTTTTTTTGTTAATGAGCCCGAGAGAAATAATATTTCTGCTGGTAATAAAATTAATTTACGAAGTTCTTGGAACGAATATAAAAAACATAAATTGATTTTTATTCACTCAATCGGTTATGGATTTTTTGCAGTCAGCTCGACAAGTATAAATGTTTGGTTGCCAACTTACTTCCAACGAGTCTTTGCACTTTCTGTAAAAGATTCTGCTATTTTAGTTGGCTCGATGGTTTTATTTGTTGGAGTGCCAGCAATTATTTTAAGTGGAATGGCTTCGGATTTTGCAAGAAGAAAATTTAGAGGTGGGCGAATGTATTTGTCAAGTTACTTAGCCGCTCTCTCAATTATATTTTGGTTGATAATGTTGATGTCATCAAATTATTATGTTCAATTAATTGCGCTACCAATTTTAGTTTTAACTGGTTTTAGTTGGTACGGCGCGGCAATCTCAGATATTGTTGAAATCGTTCCAATCTCAATTGTTGCATTTGCATCGGGAGTTTATATTTTTTTTGTAACACTATTTAATAGTGCAATTTCTCCTCTTGTTTATGGATACATGAACGATTTATTATTTAAAATTTATCCAAATGGCGAAGGCATTCGGCTTACTTTATTTCTTAGTCCAATCTCTGCATTCATCGGTGCTGTTTTACTTTTTTATGGTTCAAAAAAAATGAACCTTCAACAATCTCAGAATAATATCAGCAATTAAATTTAGTAGTTTTACTTTTCTTGTTTTTTTCTGCAATTATTTCTAAATTTCAAATAAAACTATATTTTTCAATAATTTAAAGGAGTTGCAATGTCTATAAAAGTTGGTGTAAATGGTTTCGGTCGAATCGGTCGTTTAGTTTTTCGTGCAATTGCTGAGCAAGGTCTTTTAGGAAAAGAAGTTGAAGTTGTTGCCATCAACGATTTAGTCCCTGCCGATAATTTAGCATATCTATTAAAATACGATTCTGTTCAAGGAGGATTTAGCGGAACAGTTACAAGCGAAAAATCAAATCCATCGTTAGCCGAAGATGATGTTTTAGTTGTCAACGGAAATAAAATTCAATGTCTTGCAGTTAAAGAGGGACCTGCGGCGATTCCATGGAAAAATTTTGGAGTTGATATTGTAATTGAATCAACCGGACTTTTTACAGATGCTGAAAAAGCAAAAGGTCATTTAAATGGCGGAGTGAAAAAAGTAATTATTTCTGCTCCAGCAAAAGGCGAAGACATCACAATCGTTTTGGGAGTGAATGATGATTTGTACGATTCATCGAAGCACACAATTATTTCAAACGCAAGTTGCACAACAAATTGTTTAGCGCCAATTGTACATGTTTTGTTGAAAGAAGGTTTTGGAATTGAAGAAGGATTGATGACAACAATTCACTCGTACACTGCAACACAAAAAACTGTCGACGGTCCATCAAAAAAAGATTGGAAAGGTGGACGCTCTGCGGCGATAAATATTATTCCTTCATCAACGGGCGCGGCGAAGGCTGTTGGATTAGTTATTCCCGAAGTTAAAGGAAAATTATCCGGGATGAGTTTTCGCGTTCCAACTGCAACTGTCTCGGTAGTTGATTTAACTGTGAAAACAAAAAAAGAGACTTCGTATAAAGAAATTTGTGAAGCGATGAAACGAGCAAGCGAAACTTATTTAAGTGGAATTCTTGGTTACACAACTGATGAAGTCGTTTCAAGTGATTTTATGCATGATAGAAGATCAAGCATTTTTGATGCTGGCTCGGGAATGGAACTCAATTCAAAATTTTTCAAACTTGTAAGTTGGTACGATAACGAATGGGGTTATTCAAATCGAGTTGTAGATTTATTAAAAAAAGTTATTAAGTCACTTTAATTAGAAAGGCGTTTTATGAGAATTATTTTTTTGTTTCTGTTTTCCATTTCTCTTTTTTCACAAGAGGATGTTAAAACATTTTTAACAAAAGATGGAAATAAAATTGTTGGCGCCGTAAAAGTTGAAACTGATTCTACGATAACTTTAATAACTTCGTTTGGTGAAATTAAAGTTAATAAAAAAGATATCAAATTTACTCGCTTCAAGTTTATCATCTCATTATTGGGGAGAAAAATTAATTGGAAATAGAAATATGAGTTTGGGCGATATGATGATGGCGAATGAATTTCATTTTGCATCTCTTGGAAGTGGAATCGCGCTTCTAAATGTGATTGAGCCCGATGATGTTCAACTTGTAGCAGGGATTATGTTAGCATCAAGTGCATTGGGTTGGTATTATGGTTTATTGCAAAACGAAGGAAATAATTTTACATACGAAGATGGACGATTTACAAGCAGAATGGTTTATGCCGGTGGGCTTGCAGGTTTTGGATTGGCGGCGGCTATGCAAGTTGATGAGTTTAAAGTTTTCATGCTTTTCACATCAGCTGGAATGTGGGGAGGATATTTTTACGGTAGAAATAACGCAATCCAAGAAAAAAATCATTCCTCAAATTGGGATTTAAAAATCTCACCAGAAAATTATTTTTTATCCAATGCGATTTCAAAGAATGTAAATTTATTGAAACCAATAAATTTGCCAATTATAAATTTTAAATTGAATTTAAATTAATTAATGAAAAAAACGATTGACGATATTTCACTTAAAGGAAAAAAAGTTTTAGTTCGAGTTGACTTCAATGTTCCGCAAGATGAAAATTTAAATATTACTGACGACACAAGAATTGTTGAATCGTTACCAACAATTAAAAAAATTTTAAACGATGGTGGTAAATTAATTTTGATGAGTCATTTGGGAAGACCAAAAGGAAAACCGAACGCAAAATATAGTTTAAAACCTGTAGCCGAAAAATTAAGTTCGCTCTTAAATCAAAAAGTTTATTTTGCAAATAATTGCATTGGCGATGAGGTTAAATCTTCTGTAATGGGCTTAAATGAAGGAGATTGTTTGCTACTTGAGAATCTTCGCTTTTACGCTGAAGAAGAAAATAATGATTCAAATTTTTCAAACGAACTTGCAAACCTTTGCGATATTTATGTGAACGATGCTTTTGGCACAGCACATCGCGCTCATGCATCAACCGAAGGAATTACAAAATTTGTAAACGAGGCAGTCGCAGGTTATTTAATGCAAAAAGAATTAAAATATCTTGGCGAAGCAATTGCAAAACCAACGAGACCATTTGTTGCAATACTTGGCGGAGCGAAAGTTTCTGGTAAAATTGATGTAATCGAAAATCTTTTACCAAAAGTTGATGCGCTTATTATTGGTGGCGCAATGGCTTGTATTTTTTTTAAAGCGCAAGGTTTTGAAATTGGCGATTCACTTTTAGAAGTAGATAAAATTGAACTTGCAAAATCAATTTTAGAAAAATCAAACGGAAAAATATTTTTACCAATTGATTGTGTCATCGCCGATGGTTTTTCAAACGAAGCAAATAAACAAATCACCGATGCAAATAAAATTTTAAAATCGTGGCGAATGCTTGATATTGGTCCAGCGTCAGAAAAAAAATTCTCCGAAATTATTTTAAACGCAAAAACAATTGTGTGGAATGGACCGATGGGAGTTTTTGAAATGCCGAATTTTGCAAAAGGAACTCAAGCGATTGCGCAAAATTTAGTTGAAGCAACAAAACTTGGCGCAACAACAATTGTTGGTGGAGGAGATTCTGCGGCGGCAATTTCGCAATTAGGATTAGAAAAATCTGTTTCGCATGTTTCAACTGGTGGCGGCGCATCGCTTGAATTTTTGGAAGGGAAAATTTTACCGGGCGTCAATGCACTCACGGACAAAATATAAATTTTTATGAGTAATTATTTTTCACAACAAGACCGCCAAGGTGGTCAAGGCGGCAATTTTTTTCGTCCCCGAAAATTTGGATTTTTTTCGCAAGCTATTAAAGCATTATTAATTTCTAATGTTGTAATATTTTTTGGCGCAGGATTTTTAGGTCAATTTAAAATTGGTGATTTTCCGCTTGGCAATTACTTGGAATATCAATTCTCACTTCTTCCGCTTGAAGGAGGATTCCAGATTTGGCAGTTATTTACCTACATGTTTTTGCATGCTGATATTATTCATTTAATTTTTAACATGCTTCCACTTTGGATGTTTGGCTCGGAATTAGAAGAGATGTGGGGGACGAAAAAATTTATGATTTTTTATTTGACATGCGGAGTTGGCGCGGCTGTTGCAAATTTATTTTTCGCTCCGATGTTTTCGCAAGTTGGTCCGACTGTTGGTGCATCTGGCGCAGTATTTGGAATTTTAATTGCATTCGGTTTGCTTTTTCCCGATAGACTTATTTTCTTTATGTTAATTCCAATTCCAATCAAAGCAAAATATTTTGTCATCTATTATATTGTTGCAGAAATATTTTCAGTCGGTAGTGTTGATAATGTTGCACACATCGCACATCTCGGTGGCGCGGCAGTTGGTTTATTGATGTTGATGCTCGATGGAAGTGTTAGAAATCCGTTTAGTTCATCAAGTTTTAGTTCGCCAATGTTTAAATCGCAACCGAAACGAAATCCATTTGTATACAAAGATATAAGCGATGCAAAAGTGTACGATGAAAAAATCGAACCAAAAAAAGAAGAAGAAAATAATCAAATCAAAATTGATGAGATACTCGATAAAATTTCAAAAGGCGGCTATCAAAGTTTAACCGCCGAAGAAAAAAGATTTTTATTTGAGGCAAGTAAAAAAATGTCCTAAAGGGATTCCTTTGGAACATTGATGCAAAATTAAGTCCGCAAAAGGCGGACAAGGATAAAAAATGAAAGATATTTTTCCAATTATTCAAACTCCACACATTCAAAATAGTTTTGAATATAAAGTTGGTGTGCGCAGAAAAACTAGACAAGTTATTGTTGGCAATGTAAAAATTGGCGGCGGCGCGCCGATTTCTGTTCAAACAATGACGAAAACAAAAACCGATGATGTCGCGGGAACTGTAAAACAAATTATTGATGCACACGAAGCTGGTTGCGATATTGTTCGTGTAACGGTGAACGACAAAGAAGCGGCCGAAGCAATGGCGGAAATTGTTCGTCAATCACCAATCCCGATTATTGCGGATATTCACTTCAATCATATTTTTGCACTCAAAGCAATCGAAGCAAATGTTGCAAAAGTTCGAATTAATCCCGGAAACATTGGCTCGAAAGATAGAATCCATCAAGTTTTGAATGCCGCAAAAGATAAAGGAATTCCGATAAGAATTGGGGTTAATTCTGGTTCGCTCGAAAATGATATTTTAGAAAAACATGGTTACCCAACTGCCGAGGCGTTGTACGAAAGTGCAATGCGTCATGTTGAAATTTGCGACGAATTTAATTTTCGCGATGTTGTGATTTCGGTAAAATCAACCGATGTAAGATTGATGATTGAAGCGTATCGATTGGTTGCGCACAGAACTGATATTCCACTTCACTTGGGAGTTACCGAAGCTGGACTAACAAAAATTGGAACGATAAAATCTTCGGTTGGAATTGGTACGCTACTTGCAGAAGGAATTGGCGACACGATTCGTGTTTCGCTAACTGATGAACCGAATAAAGAAATTGAAGTTGGAAAAGAAATTCTTCGTTCGCTTGGTTTGGCATCTCGCAATGTTGAACTTATTGCTTGCCCAACTTGCGGAAGATTAGAAATCGATTTGTTTGGAATTATGGCTGAACTTGAAAAAAGACTTGAAGGAATAAAAAAACCAGTCAAGATTGCTGTCTTGGGTTGCGTTGTAAATGGTCCGGGAGAAGCAAGCGATGCTGATATTGGAATCGCCGCCGGTAAAGGAGTTGGGATTTTATATCGCAAAGGTGTAATGGTAAAAAAAGTTAAAGAGAGTGAAATTGTTGATGTGATAGTTGAGGAAGTAAAAAATTTTGTACCGGAAAATTAATTAATGAATAATTTTATAAATATTTTATTTGTTGGAGATATTGTTGGCGCACCGGGTTTTGATTTAACGGCGACAATATTAAAAAGTCTTGTTGAGAAACATAAAATAGATTTTTGCATTGCGAACGGAGAAAACTTAACTGACGGAAAAGGAATCTCGCAAGATGATGCAAATAAAGTTTTCAATCTCGGAGTTGATGTCATCACAACCGGAAATCATGTTTGGGATAGATGGGACAGTGGCAAAGTTTTATCTGAAAATAAAAATATTTTGCGACCGATGAATTATCCATCTGAAAATTTAGGAAGTGGATTTGGAGTTTTCGAATCAAAAAATAAAATTAAAATTGCAGTTTTAAATGCACAAGGTCGCACATTTATGCAACCGATTGATGATCCGTTTAAGGCGATTGATTTTGCGTTAAAACGAATTGGAGATGAAGTAAAAATTATTTTTGTAGATTTTCACGCCGACGCAACCGCAGAAAAGATTGCAATGGCTTGGTATTTAGATGGAAGAGTTAGCGTGCTCGTTGGCACGCATACTCACACGCCAACAGCGGATGCGCGAATTTTTCCTCGTGGCATGGCTTACATTACCGATGTTGGGATGACTGGTCCGTACGACTCCGTGATTGGAATGAAAAAAGAATCCGCTGTTAGAAGATTTATTCGTCAAACGCCGATGAAATACGAAACTGCATCGAATGATGTACATTTATGCGCGGTTGTTTTAAAAATAAATATTGAGACAGGCAAAGCCGAAGCGATTGAGCAAATAATTTTTCCGGAGTTTAGAAGATGATTTTAGATGGAAATTTAATTGCACGCGAAGTTAAAAATGAAGTTCGCATTGAAACTGAAAAATTTTATAAAGAAAAAAATATAAAACCGGGACTTGCATTTATTTTGGTTGGCGATAGCCCAGCCTCGAAAACTTATGTTGCGTCAAAAGGAAAAGCTTGCGACGAAGTTGGATTTTATTCTGTTACGGAAAAATTATCCGATTCTACAACCGAAGAAGAATTATTAAATTTAATTTTAAAATTTAATAATGATAAAAATATTCATGGAATTTTAGTCCAGCTCCCACTTCCAAAACACATTAACGAAGAAAAAATTATTGAAGCAATTGATCCGCAAAAAGATGTTGATGGTTTTCATCCTATAAATATCGGAAAAATGTTAATTGGAATTGATGGATTTTTGCCTTGCACACCAGCAGGAATTGTAGAAATTTTAAAACGCTCAAATATAAATCCGAGCGGAAAACATGTTGTCGTAGTCGGACGAAGTAATATTGTTGGCAAGCCAATCGCAAATATTTTGGCGCAAAAAAAGGAATGGGCAAATGCAATCGTAACAATTGCACACTCCGCAACAAAAGATTTATCGTATTACACAAAGCAAGCGGATATTTTAATTGTCGCAATTGGAAAGGCGAATGCGATTTCATCAAACATGGTAAAACCAGGTGCAGTTGTAATTGATGTCGGCATAAATCGTGTTGAAGATTTTTTATCGGAAAAAAAATATAAACTTGTAGGTGATGTAGATTTTGAATCTGTATCAAAAATTGCATCGGCAATTACGCCAGTTCCCGGTGGAGTTGGACCAATGACGATTGCAATGCTTTTAAAAAACACACTTAAAGCCGCAAAAAATCAATTTTAATAATTTCTTTTGATTGCATTTTGAGTAGTTTTAAACTATATTTTCACATTTAACGCTGAAAAATCAACTAATTTAAGCTTTTTAAGGAGAAATTGTAATGCCAGTAATGACAAAAATGCGTGATAACATGCCTGTAATTTTAATTGGGCTAATTGTAGTTTTTTTATTTTCAATCATGTTTGATTGGGGAATGGACTATTTAGGATACAAAGGAAGTGGAAAAGATGTAATTGGCGAGATTGATGGAAAAGAAATTCGATATCAGGAATTTTCTGAGATGGTTCAAAAACAAATTGAATCACAAAAACAGCAATCAGGAACTGAGCCGAACGAAAACACAATTAGGCAAATTCGTGAACAAGTTTGGAATAATTTTGTAACTCAATTTTTGTTGGAAAAAGAAGCCGAACGACTTGGCATTTCGGTTACAGACCAAGAAGTTGTTGATTGGGTTCGTGGTGCAAATCCACCAGAATTTTTAATGCAACAATTTCGTGATTCGCTCGGAAAATTTAATCGCACATCTTACGAAAGTGCGCTAAACGATCAACGCAATAAAGATATTTGGGTTGAAGTTGAAAAGAATTTACGCCAACAACGATTGTTTGAAAAAGTTCAAAGCATCGTGCTTGCAACTGTTCGTGTAACACCGGGCGAAGTTTTGCAACGCTTTGGCGATCAAAATATTTCTATGAATATTGAATATGCTTTATTTGATCCAAATCGTTTTGTAAAAGATGCTGATGCAACTATCAGCGATGAAGATTTAAAAAAATATTTTTACGACCATCAAACAGAATTTAAAATAAATGCAACTCGTAAATTGAAATATATTTTATTTGGCACACAGCCAACAAATAAAGATTCGATACAAGTTATGCAAGAGCTTGAAGCAGTAAAAAAACAAGCCGAAGCAGGAATTGATTTTTTAGAGTTGCAAAAATCGTACATGGAAAAACCAAGTGGAGAAGTTAGCGCGAAACATGGCGAGATGATGCCTGAAAAAGAAAAAGCAATTTTTTCCGCAAAAGTTGGACAAATTGTTGGACCAGTAAAAGATTTTGACGGATTTCATTTAATAAAAATTTTAGGAGAAAATAAATCAACTGATTTTTTTGTTAAGGCGCGACATATACTTTTTGCAGATAATCCCGATGGTCAAAAACAAGCAAAAGAGATTTTAACCCGTGCAAACAAAGGGGAAAACTTCTCTGAACTTGCAAAAAAATATTCAACTGAACCTGGCGCAAATCAAAGTGGTGGCGATTTGGGTTGGTTTGGAAAAGGTAGAATGGTTAAAGAATTTGAATCTGCGGCTATGAATGGAAAAGTAGGGCAAATTGTTGGACCGATTAAAACACAATTTGGATATCACATAATTAAAATTGAAGAACGAGATAATCGCGAATTAAAAATTGTTAGCATTATATTGCCAGTTAAAACTTCAAGTCAAACTATTGATGAAGCGTATCAACGAGCGTTGGATTTTTCTTACTTAGCAAAAAAAGGTGAATTTGAGGAAGAAGCAAAATCGCTTGGACTAACTATTCAAGAAACAGGAAATTTTGAAGAGAAAGGATTTGTTCCCGGAATTGGAATGATGGAATCAATCAATCGCTTTTCATTTAAAAATGATGTTGGAGATGTTAGTGATGCTTACAATACGCAAAATGGAATAATTGTTTTTAAAATTTCAGAAGCGATTGAAGCAGGCGTCAGACCATTTGAGCAAGTGAAAACTGAAATCACTCCGCGAGTTTCTTTTCAAAAGAAATTAGAAAAGACAAAAGTCATTACAAAAAATATAAGAGAAAAATTAAATCAAGATACATCGTTATCAAAACTTTTAACATTTGATGGAAATATAGTTGTACAAACTACTGGTAATTTTACATCAAGCGGATTTATTCCAAATCTTGGGCGCGAAGCAAGTGTTGCTTATGTTGCGCGAACTACCGAACTTGGAAAAATTTCAAACATTGTTGTTGGCGAACGAGGATGTTATTTAGTTAAAGTTTTAAGTAGAACTCCTTTTGATTCTGCAGCGTTTAAAATTCAAAAAGATATTTTATCATCAAGTATGTTACAGGAAAAAAAGCAGAGAATGGTAACTGATTGGATAGAAGCGTTGAAGAAAGATGCAGATATTGAAGACAACCGAGCTTTGTTTTATAGATAATAATTTAATGAGGTAAAAATAAAATTCCCGACCAAATGGTTGGGAATTTTTTTCTAATCGAAATGAAAAATAAAAAAGAAAATATTTTTCTTTGTGGTTTTATGGCAAGTGGTAAAAGCACAATCGGACCAATATTGGCAAATGTACTTGGGTACGGATTTATTGATTTAGACAAATACATATTGAAAATAAAGGGTAAAACAGTACGGCAAATTTTTGAAGATGAAAGAGAGAGCCAGTTTAGGATTTACGAGGAAGAGATAATTTCTGAAATTTCGAAATTGAAAAATATTGTTGTAGCACTTGGCGGAGGTTCGATTCGTTCCAAAAATATTTTATCTTTAATAAAACAAAACGGAATACTTATTTACTTAAAGACAAATCCTGAAAGTTTATCAAAAAGATTGAGGAATAAAACCGATAGGCCTTTAATATTAAATGATAAAAATGAAAAACTTTCGCCAGATGAACTATTAACACGGATAGATGAACTGATAAGCAAGCGAAAAAAATATTACGAGATGGCTGACTTGGAAATAGAAACTGATAAAACTCCAGTTGGAAAAACAGTTGATACAATTATAAAAGAATTAAAACATATTTAGCAATGAGAAAAGTGCAAATTAAGTTGAAGCATTTAAATTATCCAATTTACATTGGTAGTGGAATAATTTCGGAAATGGGTAAATTATTAAATAGCACAAATAAAAATGAAAAGATAGTTATTGTTACAGATAAAATTGTAGCGCGAAAATATTTAAATAGTTTAAAAAATAATTTAAATAAATATGGTTTTAATAATATTTTAACTATTGAAATTGGAATTGGTGAAAAAGAAAAATCACTTTTGAGAGCGGACTCCATTTACACGGATTTAATTAAAAATAAAGTTAGCAGAAATTCTGTAATAATGTCTTTAGGTGGTGGAGTTGTCGGAGATTTAAGTGGATTTGTTGCATCAACATATTTAAGAGGAGTGAAGTTTGCGCAAATTCCAACTACACTTCTTGCTCAGGTTGATAGCGCAATTGGTGGAAAAGTAGGAGTGAATCATAATCTTGGAAAGAATTTAATCGGCTCATTTTATCATCCACAATTTGTTTTGTGCGATACGGAGTTTTTGAAATCATTACCAAAGAGAGAAATAATTTGCGGACTTGCTGAGATTATCAAATATGGAATAATCAAAGACAAAAAAATATTTAATTTTATCGAAATAAATCTAAATGATATTCTTGCGCAAAAAATAAATTTAGATGAAATTATTTATAGTTCAGTAAAAATAAAAAGCCAAGTTGTTGAAAAAGATGAGAGAGAAAATAATCTTCGAGCAATTTTAAATTGTGGGCATACAATTGGTCATGCGTTAGAAAAATGTGGAAATTATAAATATTGGAAGCACGGCGAAGCGATTTTATTAGGGCTGGCTGGCGAGGCATTTATCGCAAAAGAGCTGAAAATGCTTGCTGAAAATGAGTTTAAGGTAATTACCAGTTTAATTAAAAAAATTCCAATTCCTAAAATATCAAAATTAAAAATTAAAAATAATTCATTACTTGAAGTAATGAGCCGTGATAAAAAAGTTAAAGATTCTAAAATCAGGTTTGCGTTGCCACTTGCTGTTGGCAAAGTTTCAATGCCATTTGGCGTTGAAGTGGAGCAAATAATAAAATCTCTGAATTATTTAAAAAATAATTTTTAAATGTTTCGTTTAGCTTTAATTTTAGTTTTCCCTTTTCTATTAATTTCCCAGCCACTTGTTTACAAACCTCACGCAATCGGTTTTACTTACCAAAATCTACCAAACGGATTTGCAGGTGGAATTGATAATCCTCGTTTTCAATTTTGCGATTTAGATTACGATGGAGATGAAGATTTATTTATGGTTGATAAAGAAATGCATTTGATTTATTACGAATTCAAAAATAATAAATTTGTGCTAAATGAAAATAATAATTTCGGTTTAATTATTGGGACTTGGTTTGCGCTTTGCGATATTGACTCTGATAACGATTACGATTTTATTACAAATTCAAGCCTTGCTGATGTTTTACTTTTTAAAAATATAGGAACACGGTCTAATCCAAAATTTGAAACTCTTTGGACAATTTTAAAAGATACACTCGGAAATACTTTAAAAAGCGAACCATTCAGCATGCCAACTTTTGCAGATATTGATGGAGATAAAGATTATGATTTTTTTACAGGTAGCTCTGCTGGGCAAATTACTTTTTATCAAAATATAGGGACTGCACAAAATTACAAATTCAAATATATTACGGACAAGTTTCAAGATATTAATTTACAAGGACCTGCTGTAAATAAATCAAATCAAATAAAACATGGGGCAAGCGCATTAGAATTTTACGACGCAGATTCAAATTCAACACTTGATTTATTTTGGGGAGATTATTTTAACAAAAGTCTCTACTATTTAAAAAATATTGGAACGACAACAAATCCTAAAATTATTTTAAGCGATTCAACCTATCCTAAGCCAGATTCAATTCAAACAATGGGTTTCAATCATGTTCAGCATGTTGATATTAATAGTGATGGTAAAAAAGATTTAATGGTTGGGGCATTGTTCCCAACGCAAAACTCCGAATCTTTTATTTATTATCGAAATACTCAAACAAATAAAAATCCATCTTACGAATTGGTAACAAAAGAATTTTTGCAGATGATTGATGTTGGCTCTCGTTGCACCCCTATCTCGTTTGACATTGATAATGATGGCGATTTCGATTTTTTACTCGGCGCGGAGGATGGCTCTATTAATTATTTAAAAAATATTGGTACTAAATCACTTCCACAATTTATTTTTGAAAGTAATTTAAAACTTCATCTTCCTTCAACATATTATACAATTCCCACAGTTGGCGATTTAAATAATGATGGTATTGCGGAATTAATCATCGGAAATTATTTTGGCACTTTGCTGTCGTATCAAATTAGAACCACTCCGCAAGTTGAGTTTGTAAAAATTAACTTTCAACTTGATACGCTTGATGTTGGACAGGAAAGTGCTCCTTTAATTGTTGATTTAAACAAAGATAATCTTTTAGATGTTTTAGTTGGAAGTAGCGCTGGTAAATTATTTTATTTTCAAAACATTGGTAGTTTAACTAATCCCAAATATGAACGAAAAACATTTTCACTTGATACGCTTAGTCTGACTTACTCAGTTTCACCCTCAAGCGCGGACTGGAATGAAGATGGAAAAATTGATTTAATAATAACAACAGGAAATGGCAAATTACTTTTATTTCTAAATACTTCAAGTAATAATAATTTACAATTTACATATACAAAATCAGTTTTCGATTCAATTACAATCTATCCACGAAATGTAAATCTTAATAATTTAATAAATAAATATTATGATCATCAATACTTTACACAATACTCTGCAAAATCCAATTTATGCGATATAGATAACGATGGAGATGTAGATTTATTTATTGGCTCGGTAAAGGGTGGAATATATTATTTTCAAAATCAGAAAATAATATCTGAAATGAAAAATAATTCTGAAATTGTAAATAATTATATTGTTACTCAAAATTATCCAAATCCTTTTAACAGCCAAACAAAAATTAATTTTCATTTAACAGAAAAATCTGAAATAATATTTCATCTCTATAATATTTTAGGACAAAATATTTTAGCAAAACTACTTGGAAATTATGAAAAAGGGGAAAATAGTTTTATTTTTAGTAACAGAGAAATAAACTCCGGCGTTTATTTCTATAAAATTATAGCAAAATCAAACAACAATACATTTCAATCAAAAATAAAAACATTACATTTAATTAAATAAACACGGATTACTATGAAAAAAATATTTCTATTTTCTTTACTTGTTTTTTCACAACTGCATTCTCAGGCTGTAAATACAACACTTTATGGCGTTTTTGCTGGAAGAGGTTCAAGCGATTACTCCAGTTGCTACGGTTATACCGCACCGAACGGTCGCGAATATGCAATTCTTGGATGCTACACGGGAACTTCAATTATTGATATTACTGAAAAACCAATCAAAGAGGTTTCATTTATTCCGGGACCAAACTCTTTATGGAGAGAAATGAAAGTTTATAATAATTATGCGTATGTAGTAACTGAAGGTAGCGGAAATGGAGCGGGACTTCAAATAATTGATTTAACAAAACCTGACTCCACAAAACTTGTAAATACTTTTCAACCAAATATAAATGGAAGAAATGTTACAACAAATCATACAGTTTCTATCGAAGGAAAATATCTTTACTTAAATGGATCGAAACCAGGCATTGGTGGAATTATTGTACTTGATTTGACTAATCCAATAAATCCTATTGCGCTTGGCGAATATCAAAATCTTTATGTGCACGATTGTTCAATTTATAATGATACAATTTACGCGGCAGGAATTTATGGACAAGGGCTTGATATTATAGATGCAACGAATAAATCAAACATGAAAAGAATAAAACTTGTTTCATATTCTGGCGCAGGAACGCACAACACCGATATGACAATTGATGGAAAATATGTTTTAACGACTGATGAAATTGGTTCGCAAAATATTATGCGCATTTGGGATAAAACAGATATAAATAATATTCAACTTGTTTCAACTTATCATGCAAAGCCGCAAACAATAATTCACAATGCACATGTAAAAGGTAACTACGCATACATCGCACATTATTCTGAAGGATTAAGAATTGTTGACTTAACTAATCCTACGGTTCCAGTTGAAGTTGCTTCATACGATACATATCCTGGAAGTGCAAATAATTATGTTGGAGCATGGGGAGCATTTCCATATTTCAATTCGAATAAAGTTTTAATTTCAGATATGACATCAGGTTTGACTGTTGTAGAATTTAATTCTGCTCAAATTAAAGCGGCAAGAGGAATAATTACTTTAACTGATTCTGTAACAAATCTACCAATTAGCGATGTGCGAGTTGAATTGCTCGAAAATGGAAATGTATTTACTTCAAACATAAAAGGTGAAGTTGGCATTGGATATTTAAAAGATACCGTAACATTGAGACTATCAAAAAGTACTTATTTAAGTGGGTATTTATTGCTTACAAAAAAAATTATATTAAGTTATGATTCTTTAAAAAAAATTGAGATAAAAATGAAATCATTGCCGGTTGGGCTTGTTAATGGAAAAATAATAAATTCAGTTACGAATGAGCCAATAAAAAAATTCCCTGTTCGAATTTCAAAAACAAATTTATCTGTACAAACCGACTCACTCGGAATTTTTAATTTTGGTTATTTATTAGGAGATACAACTTACACATTTGTTGCAACAGGAATTTTTGGATATTTACCAGATTCAGTTTCGAAAAAAATTATTACAAATAGTGATAACAATATTCAATTCAAACTGACTCCAAAATTTTATGATAATTTTGAGTACGATTTAGGATGGACAGTTGGTAATCAGAAAGATTCTGGGTTTTATGGAATTTGGGCGAGAAGCCGTGCAGTTGCATATTCATTTTTAGGTTTACAAGCTCAGCCAACAAACCATACAAGTAGTGGTGTAATGGCGCTTGTTACCGGAGGACAAAGCGGAACATCAACACAAAATGTTGATGGAAGAACTACAATTACTTCTCCAACATTTTTCCCAAAAGATTATACACAAAACATTTTTGTAAAATACTGGAGATGGTTTTTTACTTCATCAAATAATATTGGAGAAGATAGTTTAATTACTCAAATAACAAATGATAATGGAATAACTTGGAAAACAATTGAAGTAATTTCATCTCGAGCAAATAGTTGGATTGAAAGCAAAATAAAATTAAATGATTTTGTTAATATTACACCAACAATGCAAATAAGATTCATTGCAGTTGATGGTGGTCCATCATCAGTTGTTGAAAGTGTAATAGATGATTTATGGATTTCTGATCAACTTACAGATGTAATAGAAGATAATATTATTCCTGAAAAATATTTACTTGAACAGAATTATCCAAATCCTTTTAATCCAACTACCACTATAAAGTTTTCAATTCCATTTACTTCGAATGTTAATATTTCAGTATTTGATGTTTTAGGAAGAAAAGTTGAAACTTTAATTAATGGAAAAGTTGAAGTCGGAAATCATAAAATTAAATGGAATGGTGTAAAATTTCAATCGGGCACATATTTTTACAAAATTCAATCAGGTGGATTCACCGAAACAAAGAAATTGATTTTAATTAAGTAAGATTTTCAAGTTCAGAAACGAAAGTTTCAACAAAATCTAAATGTTCGGGCTTCATAAAAACAGTCCTTAAAACAGTAGCTTTTGGTAGGTTTACCGTAAGATTTGGATATTTAAATTTTAAATCAGCAGATTTTGTTTCAAGTAACGCCAGAAAAAGTGGAGCTACTTTTTTACTCATCGCTACTTTAAATATTCTTTTACTTGATTTTGAAATTGTAGAAATCTTTTTATCTTTTTGATTTTTAAAATAAGTAACTATATCTAAATCTGGTGAGTAAGATTCTAAAAATATATTCTTCTTTTTAATTAAAATTGAATATTTAATTGCACTTTCTCTTGTAGAATTTAAAAAACTTCCAAGCCCAGATTCAGATTCAAGTGGAAATAATTTTAAAGTTGCCCAAAGTGCCGCCGCACTTGCACCAGATTTTGAACATTCCAAACTTATCTCCCCCAAATGTAATTTATCAGAAGTGAAATATGTATAAGGAGAATTGTGTTTATAAAATTTTCCAACAATTGGATTTTTAAAAATCACACAACCGCATCCATACGGTTGCAATCCTTTTTTATGTGGATCAACAACTATGCTATCGCACTTGTTTAAAAATTTAAATGGCAAAGGATTTACAGATGGAGTATTTTTATTTGCGCACAAAATAAAAAAACCTCCGTACGCGGCATCTGCATGAATTCTAACTCCATATTTATTGCAAAGTGGAAATATTTTATCAATCTCATCAACTGCACCGATTGAAGTCGTTCCAACATTTACGACCAAAGTGCCAATATTATTTTTCTTTAATTTAGTTTCCAAATCGTTTAAATCAATTCTACCAAAGGAATTATTTTTTATTACAATATATTTTACGCCAAGGACTTGACACATTCGTTGATGTGTGTAATGACTTGCCTCGGAAAATGCAATACATTTATTTGGATGAATTTCTCGACTAATCCAAAGTGCCTCAAGGTTTGCAATTGTTCCACTTGAAGTTAAATGCCCCAAATGATTTTTATAGCCAAACATTTTTGCAATTTTACTCACTGCTTCAAATTCAAGTTCAGCTGTAGCAGGTCCACCATCTCGAGCATGGTTATTTGGATTAATTAACATTGCCATCACATAACTTGCAATTGCAATTGGGTGCGGAGATGTCGTCATTTGGCCCAAGTAACGCGGGTGAAAAAATGGATAATTGTTTTTTAGCCGAACTGAAAGTTCTTCGAGTGTAGATAAAATATTACTTTCACTCGGCATTGAAATTGGATTGTACTCAAATTTATTCCAATTATTTTCCCAGTCCGAAATTTTATTTGTCGAGAAAGAAAATAGTTTGTTTAACAATTCTTTATTCATCTTTCGAATATAATAATAATTGCGAGAATCTTTAGTCATAAAATCGTAAATTGTAAATATGAAATCACAAATATTAAAAGTAGCAATCGATGCCGCGCTTGAGGCTGGTAAAATTCAAAAATCTAAATCAGGGAAACCAAAAAATATTGAAAAGAAATTTGGTCAGGAAACCAATCTTGTTACTGAAGTGGATAAGCTTTGTGAAAAAAAAATAATATCAATCATACGCGATACTTATCCATCACACGATATTTTAACAGAGGAGAGTGGCGCACTAAAAAAAATATCACCTTATCGTTGGATTATTGATCCGATTGATGGAACAACAAATTTTGCGCATGGCTTACCTTTATTTTGCGTTTCAATCGGAATTGAATTTGAAAAAGAAATTATTGCTGGAGTAATATTCAATCCAATGACTGATGAATTGTTTTATGCCGAGCGTGGCAAAGGAGCTTTTTTAAATTCAAAACAAATATTCGTTTCGAAAACAAAAAAATTAATTGACAGTTTAGTTGTTACTGGTTTCCCATATAATATAAAAGAAAATCCGGGACGAGTGATTGAGCATTTTGTAAATTTCTTACCAAGAGCACGCGGAGTTCGTCGGCTTGGATCTGCGGCAATTGATTTTGCTTATGTTGCGGCAGGAAGATTTGATGGTTATTGGGAAGTATTTTTAAATCCGTGGGATAAATCGGCTGGAATATTATTAGTGGAAGAAGCCGGTGGTAAAGTAACAAATTTCAAAAATGAAAGAGCAAATTCTTTTCAACAAAGTTCACTCGCAACAAATGGATTAGTTCACGATGAGATGATTAAAGTTTTGAAAAAAAAATTAAAATAAAATATATTTAAAATTCTTTGTAACTAACTCTTTCAATTTTTGCACCGAGCGATTGTAATTTTTTCTCAAAAACCTCGTAACCTCTATCTAAATGATAAACGCGTAAAACCTCCGTATTTCCATGCGAAACTAAGCCTGCCAAAACAAGCGCTGCACTTGCGCGCAAATCAGTCGACATAATTTTTGTCCCAGTTAAAAATTTTACGCCAGTAATGCTCGCAATATTATTTTTCATTTTGATATTAGCGCCAAGTCGGACAAGTTCTGGCACATGATTGAAACGGTCGGTGTAGATTGAGTCAGTAATTTTTGATTTCCCATTTGCAAGAGACATCAAAGTAATCCATTGCGCTTGCATATCAGTTGGGAAGCCAGGATAAATTTCTGTTTCAATGCTAACAGGTTTTATTTTTCCATTTGATGAAATAGAAATAGAATTGTTTTCAATTTTAATTTTCGATCCAGATTTTTTTAAAATTTTAAGTAGCGAAGTTAAATGTTTTGGTTCGCAATTATTAATTGTAACCTTACCACCGCAAAGCGCAGTAGCAATTAAAAAAGTTCCTGCTTCAATTCTATCTGGGATTGTATCAACAAAAGTTGGATTAAGATGATCGACGCCCTCAATTTCAAGAGTTGGCGAATTTATTCCGTTAATTTTTGCTCCCATCGAAACAAGCATTTTAGCTAAATTTGTAATTTCAGGTTCCATTGCGGCATTTTCAATTTTTGTATTTCCTTTTGCTAAAACTGCCGCCATCAAAGTATTGCCAGTCGCACCAACACTTGAAACATCAAATTTTATTTTCGTTCCCTTTAATTGTTTTGCCTTTGCAATAATATATCCGCGATCGATTTCAATATTTGCTCCAAGTTTTTTTAACGCCTCAATATGTAAATTTACAGGACGAGGTCCCCAAGCACATCCACCAGGAAGTGAAACTTTTGCTTGACCATATCTCGCAACAAGCGGAGCTAAAACATAAATTGACGCGCGCATTTTTTTTACATGTTCGTAAGGCGCTTCAAATTTATTTACACGAAAAGTATTCATCAAAAGTGTGTCGCCAAATCTTTCAATCGCAACTCCCATCGACTCAAGTAACTTTGACATCGTAACAACATCGTGCAGGTTTGGAGAATTATAAAGTTCGTATTTTCCACTTGCCAAAAGTGTAGCTGGCATAAGTGCAAGCGTAGCATTTTTTGCTCCGCTAATTACAACTGAACCGTTTAATTTTTTACTACCTTCAATTACAAATTTGTCCACTAAATTTCCTTTTAAATTTCTTTCGCATAATAGATAGAAGTCTCAAATAATTCAAGAATCATTCTTATATTTAGTTATGCGAATTTTATTTGTAACATATTATTGGCCACCGTCGGGGCGCGCATCGCTTCACTGGCCATTGGCGATGATAAAAAATTTTCCCAAATTTGATTTGGAGCCAGTAGTTTTAACAATTAACGAAGATAGATTTTCGCAAAAAGATGCGAGTTTATTGTGTTTAATTGACGAAAAACTAAAAATATATAAATCAAATTCGCTTGATCCTTTTTCAATTTACAAAAAATTTATTGGTAAAAGAATTGATGAGCCGCTCGTTTCATCGGAGGTGATTTCAAAAGAAAATAAATCTTTTGCTCACAAAATTTCTCTTTGGATTAGAATGAATTTATTTATTCCCGATGCGAGAGTTGGTTGGTATTTTAGCGCAATGCGAAAAGGAAAATTTATTTACAAAGAAAATAAATATGACGCGGTTGTCTCAGTTGGTCCACCACATAGTTCACATTTAATTGGTAAGTCGCTTTCTAAAAAATATTCTATTCCGCACATTCCTGTTTTAATTGACCCATGGACTGATATTGCTTATTACAAAGGATTTAAACGAAGCAAGGCTACACTTTGCTTAGATAATTATTTTGAAAAAACTGTTTTAGATAATTCCCGTCATATTATTTTTGTTACCAAAACTACTCAAAATGATTTCTCTAATAAATATGATTTCGTAAAAAATAAATCTTCAGTGCTTTATTGGGGATTTAATGAAGAAGATTTTGAAAGATTAAATATTATAAATAATGCAAGAGAAGAAAAAATAATATTGCATGCTGGCAATATTTTTGATTACCAAAATCCTATTGCATTATGGAAAAATATTAAAAGCGAAATTGATAAAGGAACAAAATTCAGATTGAGATTTGTTGGTACTGTTTCCCCAGCAATTCGCCAATCGATTAAAGATTACGGATTAGAAAATATTACTAACTTTGTTGGATTTATCCCTTATAAAAATGTTTTGGAAGAAATGATGAGTGCCGACTATTTGTTTGTTTGCGCTTCCGAGCCAAGGCACACTCCAGGAAAATTGTTTGAATATTTGCGAACAGGAAAAAAAATTATTGCTTTCAATGATGAAAACTACGAAGTACAGGATATTTTAAACGAAGGAAATTCAGGAATTCAACTCCCATATAATTACGATAAAAATGATATTTTCAAAAAATTAAAAAATATCAAGCCAAATAATTCTTTTTCGCGGAAATATAATAGATCTAAAATTGCAGAAGAGTTTGCTAAAATAATTAAATCGAATCTTTAAAATTTATTCATCACTTCAATAACTCGCCTAATATCACTCTCGTTGTGAAAAGAAGAAATTGGCAAACTCAAAGTTGTGTTGTGGATTTCAGTTGAGATTGGAAAATCTTTTGCATCTAAAATTCCACGCATCGCAATTTGTTTATGCAGCGCAACAGGATAATGAATTTCAGTTGTAATTTCATTTTTCAACAAAAATTCTTTTAGCGCATCTCGTTTGGGATGACGAATATTGTAAATGTGAAAAACATCATAATAATCAGGGTGATATTGAGGTTTTATAAAACCACTTTTTAAATTATTTTGATAAATTTGCGCCAAACTTCTTTTATGTTTTGTAATTTTATCAAGCGATTTTAATTTGATTGAAAGAAATTCCGCTTGAATCTCGTCCAATCTGGAATTGTGCCCGATTAAGTCGTTATAATATTTTTTTTCAGAACCATAATTTCTGAGTTTGCGAATTGTATTTGCAATTTCCTCGTCGTTAGTTGTAACTCCACCAGCATCACCGAGTGCGCCAAGATTTTTTGTTGGATAAAAACTAAAAGCGCCAATACCAAAAGTTCCAGTAGTTTGATTTTTAAATTTAGATCCGTGCGATTGTGCACAATCTTCAATTAAGTGCAAATTATATTTATTTGCGATTAAACAAATTTTATCCATCTCACAAGATTTACCGTAAAGATGAACAACCATAATTGCTTTTGTATTTTTTGTGATTGCATCTTCAATTTTATCAGCATCAATGTTGTAAGTTTCAATATTTGGTTCAACTAAAACTGGAATATGCCCTGCTTGGAGAATTGCTAAAATTGTTGCGATGTAAGTATTTGATGGAACAATGATTTCAGATTTATCAGAAAAATTTAAAGATTTAAGCGAAAGCAATAATGCTTCAAGTCCGTTTGCAACACCAACTGCATATTTCGTTCCGATATAATTTGCAAAATCATTTTCAAAAGATTTTACTCCATCACCAAGAATAAACCAACCTTTTTGGACTGTTGAATTAAATGACTTTGTAAATTCATTAACGAAAGGAGAATTTACTTTTGCGAGATTTTCGTATTCAATTTTTGTATGGCTCATAAATATAATCTGTCTGGTTAAATTCTTCGGAAGCAATTACAAGCAACACTGCATCGGGAGTAAAATGATGCATTGTATGAAAATCATTAGGTTGCAAAATCAAACATTTATTTGGATGGTCAAGAGCGAAATCATTTTTTGTCTCACCATCGTTACTTGAGACGATACAACTTCCATGAACGCAAATTGCGGCTTGAATTGTTTTGTGATGTCGATGTCCGCCTCGAACTGAATCATCAACACCATAGATATAAAAAAATCTTTTAATTGCGAATGGAATTTCTTTTTCTATTACAGTTAAATTTCCTCGTTTATCGGAGTGAGTTGTGAGTATAATTAAATTTGCCATGCGTCAAGATAAGAATTTTTCTTTTTGGTAAATATTATAAATGCCAAGAAGCTTGCGAAACAAAAACAAAAATGGTGTTTTTAAACTTTGAGGTTCAATTGAAGCCCCATGCGAATCGAGATTTGAATCATATTTTAATAGGGAATTCTTAATTTTATCGAGTTCCAAAATATATGGACGATAAAATAAATTTAAAACATCATTAGATAAAGTTCTTCTGCCAAGCTCTATTTTATTATTTTTATAAAATCGCAAATAATGAAAATGATAAAATATCATTTGGAATTTATTTTGAGTAGATATTTCTTTTAAAAACAATTTATCATTTTCGTAATTGAAATTATATTGTTGAACATTCCATGCGGCAACACCTGCGCCAAGATTTCCTAAAACATGAACTCCTTCAAAACGAGTTGTCCAATCATCTAAATATTTTTGGTCGCCGAATTTTCCATCTTCAATTCTATTGTAGCACCAATTAATGCATTGATCTCGCCACCATTTTAGCGCTTTCAATCCAAATTCATTATTTTTAAAAGTGATGAACTGAACGCAATACTTTCCACTTTTGCGAGATTTGTCGTATCGTTTTGTGTAACGATGCTCAGTTAAAAGAATTGATGCATCGCCCATTTCTTCAAAAATTGGTTTTGGAGATGAATAAAAAAATAAATCAGCATCGAGATAGGTGCAATATGGCAAATTATATTTTTCAATTGCATAAAGAATTGTTGATGAAGTTGATGTCCAGCAATATTCTGCAATTGTACGAGTTGATTTTACTTTCAAAAGATCAGCATCTTCAAAATCATTTAAGGAAATTATAGTGGCGTGTTTTAGATTTAATTGTATTAAAATACTTTCCGCTTTTGAATCGAAAGCAAATATATAAAGATGAAAATCGTCGCAGACTTTTTCAAGAGAATAATACATTGCCAAACCACGAGATAAATAATTAGAATCGAAAAGTGTGCAGAAGTTCATTTAATTTATTTTGAAAATAAATTATTAATTTTTAATATAATGGCATTCAATAAGTTTTTATTTAAAACTGAATATTTAATTTTAAAAGAAGAATGCCTTTTCATTTTCAAAAATATATCTTCGGAATATTTCTCAAAACCTATCTCCGCAAGTTTATGAGCAAAGCCATATTGTTTTTCTATTGTTGCAAAAACCCATCCCAACAATAATTCTCTTTTCGTGGAAATATTTTCAAAAGAATTAAAATATGTCAACTCAATCCAACCAGGATTTATAGATTGGGAAAAAGAAATTATTTTTTGGTGAAATTTTGATTTAGTTAAACTATCAATTTGGCATTGTGTAATCCGCGAAGAGCCCTTAATTTCTGCGGCGGAAATCCAAAAATTATTATTTTCCATTGATTGAAGCAAAGTATAAAGTTTATCTTCGCCAAAATACGCATCAATAAAACCGGGCTTAAACTCAGCAACAATTATGTTTTTATTTATTCTTGATTCGAGACTGTTAAAAATTCTCAAATCAATTCCCTGAGAGTCGCTTTTAAACCAATCAATATAATTTATATTTATTTTCGCAAGCGCACTTGAAAGAGAAGTAGAGTTGAGCATGATTTCTTTTTCAATAATAAACTTCTCAGAAAATGACCAAACATTAAGCGCATCTTGACTTGGTTTTAAAGTGCTGGAGCAATATGGATTTTTGGTTAAATAAAATTTAGTTGATGGCTCATTATTTTCGACAACTAAAGTATTAAATACGAATTTCTTTAAAAAACCAGAATTTGAATTCTCATCAATTGAAAAATCTCTTGTATCGCCATCGAAGGCAACACAAATAGAATATTTCGCAATTGATTTCCATTTTGGGTTAATCTTTTCTGATGCACCAATATCAATTAAAACTGGAGGTTGGTTTTTTAATTCTGGCAATGAAAATATTAAATCGAATAACTTCATTACTTTTTCTCCAATAAACAGACAAATAATACTTGAAATAAATTAGGAAATAATTTTATAAAAAACCATTTAAGATTATTTTTCGGTTTCAACATTTCAATATGTTTAATTTTTAATCCACCAATATTATTTACCAACTCTTCAAAATCTTTTAGAGAAAGTTGATGAATATGACCAGTGTTGTACCAATTGTAACTAAACAAAGTTGGTTTTGGCATTCTTCCATTAAAAAGTAAATCGATTCGGTTTTTATAAAATCCAAAATTAGGGAAAGAAACAATTTGATATTTTGCAACTCGTTTCATTTCGGAAAGTAAAACTTCTGGATACATTACCATTTGAATTGTAACATTACAAATTGCATAATCAAATTCATTATCGGCAAATGGGAGTTTTTCATCAATTCTCCATTCAAAAACATTTAATCCTTTTTCTTTACAAATCGTAATCCCGCTTGGAGAAAGTTCAATTCCTTTTGCTGAAACATTATTCTCCTTAATTAATTTTGCAATTAAAGCACCGTTGCCACAACCGAGATCAATTATTTTAGAATTATTCTCGACCATCTCAGAAATTAATTTATATTCCGCTCGTTCATTAAATTCAAAAGAAGAATAATTGTAATTCCGATTATCGTTTATTTTAGGATTATCAATTTCAGACATAATTTATTAAGTATAATTTTTATTCGTAACAAATGAAAAAGCCTCCAAATATCCTTTAATTACAATATCAATATTGATTTCGTTATTTATTATTTCAAGCGAATTGCGACCCATTTCTTGAATCAACTCATTATTTGATAGAAGATTATTTAGCTTTTCAGCTAAATCGATTTCATCTTCTGCTTTAAAATATTTTCCATTAAATCCATCACGCACTAATATTTTTTCTGTGCCGTCACAAACTGAACAAACAATCGACTTGCCAAAGCTCATCGCTTCGTTAATTGATAAACCACCCATTCCGGCCAAAACATAAATTGAAGATGATTTTAAATATTGACCAATTGTTTTGGGGTCATAAACTCCACCGATGAAATTAATATTATTTTGGACATTTAATGATTTTGCTAACTGGACCAATTCATCTTTTTGTGGACCATCGCCGATAACGATAAGTTCAATTTCAGGCAAATCATTTTTAATTATTGAAACAGCTTTAATAATTAAGTCGACCCTTTTCCAATTTACAAGTCTTCCAATATGAATTATTCTGAATTTATTTTCAGGTAAAATATTGGGCAATAATTGCACCTCTTTATTTATCTCAAAATATTTATTTGTATCAATTGAATTGTAAATAATAAAAATCTTATTTTTATCCACCCCGTAACTTGGTAAAATATCTTTTGCTTCTTCAAGGTAATCAACATGGGCATCAGCAAAAGTATAAACTCTTTTTCTAATGAATGTATAAATTATGAAACGAAAAAATCCAGAAATAGTTGGTTTATACAATCCACCTTTTTCTTCGGAGTATAAATTTTCATTCCAATAAAATTTATAAATATTATTAAATCTTGGAAGTTGAAATGGAATATCTTTAACAATAAGTTTTATTTTGTTTCGTCTAAAATAATCTCGGAGAAATGGATTAAATGCAAACTCGAAAATATAAGGCCAAGTCGTTACAACAACATCAGGTTTTTCTCTTTCTAAAAATGGAATAAATCCACGAAAAAAATTCTTTCCGTAAAATCTTTTATTCTCTTCAAGGCGATGAAGAGTAAACTCAACATTATCTGTCTTCTCGAAAACTCCAGCACCAATTGAAGAACTTTTTGTGGCAGGAATCAAAACATGCAAATCAATATCATTTATTTTATTTAATCGATTTAAAATAGGATTATAATAATGAGCAAGTCCGCCAAAAGTAAAAATAACTTTCATTTAAATTCCCAAACAATTTTTGGTTTTATAAAAAATTGTCGTGCAATTTTCATGCGCCGCGATTGGTATTTGCCCCCAAAAATCTAATCGCTTAAAATTATTTTTTTGTAGAAAATTTAGCGCCTCATCGTATTCGGTCAATTGAGAATTATCAAAAACAATCACTCCATCAAGAGTCAATTTTTTCACCGAATTGTAAACCGAATTATTTCTATCTCGGCCATCAATAAAAATAAGATGATATTTTTTCTTTTCCGTTAGAACTTCCTTTGAATAATCACCTTTATAAATCAACTCTTTATAGATGATAACTGCATTTGTAGGAATTTGATTTTTTATTTTTTCGAACCAAATTTTATCGTGCTCGACAGATTTTATTGATTTAACTTTTTTTGCAAACCACTTTGTTGAGTTGCCACAACCAAATTCGAAAATATCCATTTTTTTTGATAAGCGATTTTCGATAAATGAAATAAACGAATATGTACACCATGGGATTGGATTGCCATTTTTATCGATTGATTGTTTTAAATTGTAACTTTTAAACCAACCTTTTTGATTTAAAAAATTTACTTTTAATGCGAGTTCAACTATTGCATCTAACTTAAATGTGTTTAGTAATTTCCAAACGATACTTTTTATTATTTTCATTTTACTTTATTTAAAAAATTATTATGTGCAAAGATTAAAGTGCTGAATGTTTTTGATACTAATTTATAATTGACTTGTGATAAATATTTAAAAATTTCTAATTCCTCAAACGATTTAGCTTCGGTATTTTGATCTTCGACTAAAATAACATTTGGTTTAAACAAATCCCAATCGTTTGATTTTAAAACCTCTAAATCTAATCCTTCAACATCAATATCAAAAAAATCTATTTCTGTATTTATATTCTGTTTTTTTAAAATCTCAGCAAGCGATATAGTTTTAATTTCTGTTGTGCCAATAAATTTTAACCAAGATATTTTCTTTCTTTCATCGCACAATTCTTTTGAAAATGTATTTACTGCAGATTCACTAAATTGATAATATGTCAAACAATTTTGCGATTGACTTATTCCTGCGTTTATATTTTTATCTCGTTTCCGAAATCTATTAAATTTTAAAATACTTTCTGGGTTAGCGTCAATATTAATACCACTCCAACCTTTTCTGTAAAAATAATAAGTATTTGAATTTATTTTCGGGTGATAGCAACCAACATCAATATAAAATCCGTTCTTTTTGCCATCAAATAATTTTGCAAGAATTAAATCCTCTCCTTCGCCAGAATAAGATTTCATTCTGTTTGGGAAATAATCCCTTCGGATATTTTCAAGTGGCTTCCAAATATTATTTGGCAATATATTTTTCCAGTAACCCAAATTATTATTTTAGTTTAAATTTATAAAATGTCAACATTGCATAAATCATTGCTTTGAAATTTGTCTGAGTCTTTTTTGCAAATGCATCAAATAAAAAAATTGTTACAATAAAACTTAAGTGAGTTGAAATAATTGCGCCAACAATTCCAATTTTTGGAATTAAAAAATAATTAGAAATTAAATTTACAGTTACTCCACAACTCGAACTAATTAGTGTATGCGTAAAAAGATTATCGGCAGAAATTACGATACTTCGCGCGACACCGTAAAAAGCGTAAAATCGTGTCCAAATTAAAAGGGAAAGTATCGAAGCAGAAAATAGAAATTCTTTTCCGTAAAGTAAATTTACAATTGCCTCACTAAAAAATGAGATTGGCAAACAAATTAAAATTGTTAAAATAAACATAAGCCGATATAAATTTGTAAGTCGTTCATAAAACTCCTTTTCACTTTTTTCTTTTATTTTTAAAAAAACAGGATAGACGGAAGTTAAAATTATCATCGGGATAAAACCAAGTGGCTCGGAAAGTCTTTGCGCGGCGGCATAAAATCCAAGTTCTTTATTTGATAAAAAATGCCCAATCATAATTTGATCAATTCTGATTTGAGCGAAAACTGCAATGTCAGATATTATTATTGGCCAGCAACTTGCTAAAAAATATTTTGCTTGTTCGGAGGAATATTTCCATTTACGAATTGTATTACCCGATTTTTTATACATGTAAATAAGTGCGAGTGCCGCAACTACAAATTCAATTGAACCTAAAATAATAAAAACTAAAATATCCGCATTAAGCAATACAAAAATAATTTTAAAAATTGCGATAATAAAAAATGCTAAATTTTTTGCAATAACTGTATATTTTGATTGGACTTGTGATTGAAACCAAAAATCAATTACCTCAAATGCTTGAAACGCTAAACCAATCGAAGTGATGATTACAAGAATTTGCATTCTATAATCATCAGGCTTGATTAAAAATATTCCAATCGCTGAAAATATAATCGCAACGACTCCACCATATTTTCTCAAAACAAATGCAGTTCCAAGTATCTCATCTTTATTTTCTACATTTCTAACAATATCGCGAATGACAATTGCATTTAGCCCAAGTCCAATAATTGGTGTAAATATTCCAGCAAACGCAATTGCGTAATTTAATATTCCAAAATTCTCTGGTCCGAGGTAGCGAGTAATAATAACATTTACAAAAACTGCGCCAATAGTTCTAACGACTCTATCGAAAGAAAGCCAAGTCAAATTTGACATTGCATTTCTAAAAGTCGGAGTAGTATTTTTTAAAATATTTTTAAGATTATTCAAACCGATTTATTTTTCTTTAAAAAATAATTTGCAATAAAATATCCAAACAATAAAATTATTATTATGTTAATCCACAAACTGAGATTTTTTCCCAAATAAAAATTCTCTGGTTCAAATTTCATTTTTAAAATATGTTCACCTTTAGAAATAACCACACCGCGAAACATATAATTGAGTCTGTGAATTGGAATTTCATTTTCATCTAAATACGCTTTCCAACCTTTCGGATACCAAGTTTCGCTAATAAATAAAAGGTTATTTCCGCTTGCCTTAACTTTAATTTCAAAATCTTGAATTCCGTATTTAGTAAAATCTGCTTCATTTTCAATTGTGGCAGGCTCAATTTTTAAATTTGGCTCTTCCATAAAAAATGCAACATCAATTGGATTGAAACTTAAATCTCTGATTGAATTTAAAATCTCAATTCCACTTTTTACTTTGTAACTATTTACAAAAAATGCTCTTGGTAAAGCTGTTCGATTGAAAGAAATAAATTTTTCACTTTGATGAATTACTTGCAAAAATTGATTTGAGTCTGGCTTATCCGAAATAATATATTTTACATTCATCAAACTCCACATTAAAGGATTTCCAATTCCAACAACATCATACATATCTTGAATCTGTCTCATCTTTGCACCTTGATAACCATACGCGCTTTGTATTCGCCAGTAAGCCAAAGAATTATTGTACGGAGGTTGACCTTTTTCAAATTCAAGAGTTCGATATAAAGTTGTATCTTGTTTTAGGAATGATACAAATTGAGGAGTTGAAAAATTTTGTTGCGCAATTCGTTTTGGATGAGTTTCGTAGGGTTTGTAATTGATTCGCCATAAATCTAAAATCAGAGTTCCAATTATAATAATTGTAAAAAGCGTTTGCTTTAAATTATTTTTCAAATAAAAATAAATTCCGCCAAAAATAAAAGTTGAAATCAAAAATGCAACCAACACATCAGTTGCAACCATTTCGGATATTATAGTGTAAAAAGCCTGAATTGTATTTTGGTCAGCCCCTTGAAATTTTGTTAAAAGATCTTGTGTGGTAAAAAATGTTTGATAAATGGAAATGACAATTTCTTTCCCAACAAAAGAGATAAAAAACAAAATTGCCGAAGCAATAAAAAATTGCATAAATCTTTTTTTACATTTCTCATCAAAATCATTTTCTAAAATAGATTTAAATCCATAACCGGCAAGTATCGGCATCATAATTTGGATTAAAATCAAAATCATCGAAGGGATTCTAAATTTGTTAAAATATGGGAAGTAATTAAACATCGCATCATAAAAAATAGAATTTCTGCCAAACGAAATTAAAAGCGAAATCAAAATTAAAATCACTGAATATTGCACAAAACTATTTTTTCTATTTTGCCAAATACCAATTGCCGCTAAAATCAAAATTGCAATTCCCATATATTGAGGCGCATCGGTAAATGGCTGCGGACCAAAATAAGTATTTAGTCGCATCGATTGATTTTGCGAAAGCGCCCCTTTGTAAGTGTGATTACCAAAACCATAAATTGATGGCACAACAAAACTCAAAACCTCAGTCGGGTCGAAAGACCAACTTGTAGCGTAATCGTAATCAAGTCCGCCACTTTGGGTTGATGTTTGGGACGCATTATTAGCTTGATTTTGCAGGGCGATTGAGCCGCTTCCACGAATTGAGTATTTTGAATATTCCAAAATTGAAAGATATTGGTCGCTCGTCATCGCAAAAGAAATTCCCGTAGCGAGAGAAAAAATTAAACCAGCACGAAACACGCCAGTTAATATTTCTTTTTTGAATGCCGAGAGAATTAAATAAAAAAGGAAATAAATTCCGATTGCAAAGTAAACATAAAAAATCATTTGCAAGTGACCTGGTAAATACATAAAGTGAATTAGCAAAACTAAAATTAGTGATAAAACAAAATTAAATTTTATTCGGAGTTTTTCTAAAATTAAAAGTATAAAAGGGAAGAAAGCAATAACCGGGATTTTTGTCATGTGCCCGACAGTAATTAAAATTATTACAAATGTGGAATGTAAAACGCCAAGCGAAGATAATAGCGCCGCAAGTTTATTTTGCAATTTATAAAAAACAAGCGAGTAAACCCCAATTCCAAAAAGAAAATAATAAAATAATTGCCAACCCAAATCAGGGTTATTCATTAAATAACCAAACCAGTGAGAAGTTTTACCAAAAATGTAAGCTGAGATGTCAAAAGTTCTTTCGCCACTAATTGTTAAACTTGCGTATCCGGGCATTCCGCAAAAAATATATGGGTTCCAAAGTGGAAAAATATTTTGATCTTTCGCATCGTTTGCTAAAGTCTCAAAACTTTTTGAAGCCATCGAGTCACCAGAAATAAAAACTCTTCCATCAAAAACTACTTCGTTAAAAAAAAATATAAGCGATAAAAATATAACGAGGATTGCCGCAGGGTGTTGAAACTTTTCTGATATAAAACTTTCGTTATTAATTTTTGATTTTAATTTTTCTGCCATTTTATTTCCTAAATATTAGTGATGATAAGTTGCCGATTATTAAAGTAATACTTGTTCCGATAAATGTGTGCCAAGTGTAATCAATTTTTGTAAAGTAAATTATAAGAGACATTCCAACAATTCCAAATATAAATCCAATAAATGCATCACGCTCGTTTGTATTTTTAAAAAATAGCCCAAGAAAAAATGTCCCCAACAATCCACCATAAGTGAATGAAGCAATCTTTAATCCAATTTCAACAACGGGATTTTTTGTATCTGTAAAAAGCATTGCGCCGCCGATAAGAACAAATCCCCAAACGAGTGTAAAAAATTTTGACCAAAAGATTTCTTTTTTATCACTTATATTTTTTCCGTACGAACTCGTTTTAAATAAATCCAAATAAGTTGAAGAGGCGAGCGAACTAATTGCGGATGAAAGTGTTCCCATCGCCGATGCAAGCACTCCAGCAATTACCAAACCAGAAATTCCGGTTGGAAGATTTTCAACAATAAATTTTGGAAAAATTTCATCGGACGATTTTAAACCTAACTCGGAAAAAGGAACTCCACCATAAAAAGCGAATAAACAAAGGCCTAAAATAAGGAAAAATGCAAATTGTAAAACGATAAAACTTGCATCGAGCATCAAGGCGCGTTGCGAATCCCATTTTGTTTTACATCCTAAAAGTCTTTGCACAAGTAATTGATCGGTTCCGTGCGAAGCCATTGTTAAAAAAGTTCCGCCAAGAATTCCTCCAATTATTGTGTAAGGAGTTGAGATGAATTCCCAAAAAGAATTTCCAAAGTTAGGATTAAAAATTTCAAATTTATTTAAACTATTTAATTTTGCAAATGATAAAACATCATTCCAACCGTTTGGTAGTTTATCTAAAATAATATACATCGATGCAATTGCGCCTAAAAGATAAATACTCATTTGCACAACATCCATCGAAACAACTGCTTTTAATCCACCGATGTAAGTATAAATCAAAGTAAAAATTCCGATAATAAAAATACTTTGAGTGTAATCGAGCCCAGTAATTAAATGAACAGGAATTGCAGTTGCAAAAAGTCTAACGCCACTTGCCAAAACTCTTGTTACGATAAAAACTGACGAAGTAAATTTGCGAAGAGAAGTTCCAAATCTTTTGCCGAGAAAATCGTAAGCAGTATCCAAATTTCCACTATAATAAGCTGGGATAAATAATATGCTCACCAAAAGTCTTCCAATAAAATATCCGAAGACAAGTTGTAAAAAATGCAAATCGCTTTTGTAAGCAAGCCCTGGGATGCTGATAAAAGTAAGTGTACTTGTTTCGCTCGCAACAATTGAAAATCCGACAAGCCACCAATTAAGTTCTTTTCCGCCGAGAAAATAATCGCGCGAAGTATTTTGTTTTCTGCCGATGTAAAATCCTGCAAAAGTTACACCTACTAAATAAAGTAGGACAATTATATAATCAATAGTTGAGAAACCCATTAGAACATTGAGATAGTGTTAAAGAAATTTTGATATTGAATATCAAGTGGCAAAGTATTTGCAACATTAAATTGAAAATTATAAAATAAGTCGCCATGTTTTTTTGAAAAACTTATTTTAAAATCAGCATGCGATAATCTGGTTAAATAAGCCGCAGGTAAAACCAAAGTTCGATTTAAATCAATTACAACATCAAACTTTTCATGTAATAAATTTGAAATTGATGCAGGTTTTGTTAACTGTAAAAAATTTATTTTATCTTTTGTCAATTGAAATAAATTTGAATTTGTAAAAATATCATTTTGTGGTAAAATATCCGAATAGACAAAAGTCAAAGCTCTCCTGGAAAATTTTTTATGCAATGAACCAGTAAATTTTATGGACGCGTTAAATTCCTCTTGAATAAAGGGCAAAATAACAAGTGCGTTTTTAGCAAAAGAAAATGATTTTGTAAAATTAGCAATCGGTTCAATTGAAGAGTGAAATTGAAAGTAAGAATAAAATAAACCAAGCTGGTTTTGAATATTTTTTAACATATTGCGATAAATGTAGCAGTAAATTACTCTTTTCGCAAAAAAGTAATGAAACTTTTCTCGTCGAGAATTTTTACACCAAACTTATTTGCCTTTTCAATCTTCGAGCCGGGCTCTGCGCCAACAACCAGAAAATTTGTTTTTGCACTGACACTTGAAGAAACTTTTCCGCCAAGTGATTCAATTTCTTTTATGGCTTCCTCGCGCGACATCGACGACAAAGTACCAGTTACAACAAAAGTTTTATTTTGTAAAAAATTATTTTTAATAGATACAACTTCGTTCATTTTTATACCAGCAAGTTTTAATCTTACAATAATATTTTTCGATTTATGAATGGATTGCGGATCTTGAAAATATTCTACAATGCTTTCTGCTATCTGTTGGCCAACGCCATTTATTTTTATTAACTCATCAACAGTTGTAATTGTTAATTTATCAATGCTTCCAAAATTATTTGCCAAAAGTTTTGCAACTCCCGCTCCGACATTTCTAATTCCCAGACCAAAAATTAATTTCCATAAAGCTCGCGATTTACTTTCATTGATTCCCTTTAAAAGATTTTGTGCGCTCTTAATTCCCATTCTTTCAAGTGGTGCGAGTTTTTCTAAACTCAAATCGTAAATATCTGCAATTGTTGAAATTAATTTTTCGTTTACTAATTGGCTTACAATCGCTTCACCAAGTCCATCAATATCCATTGCTCCTCGATGCGCAAAATGTTCAATCCTTCCTCTAACTTGTGCAGGACAATTTATATTTTTGCAATAATAAGCCGCTTCGCCCTCTTTTTTATAAATTACATTTTTGCATTCTGGGCAATCTTTTGGCATTCGAAATATTTTAGTTCCACTTGGTCGTTTTGAAATATCAACAGCAATTACTTTTGGAATTACATCGCCACCTTTTTCAATTTGAATTGTGTCGCCAATTCGAATATCCAACTCGCGAATAAAATCTTCGTTGTGCAAAGTTGCTCTGCTAATCGTTGAGCCAGCAAGATGCACTGATTTGAGTTCAGCCACAGGAGTAATCGTGCCAAGTCGCCCAACTTGTAATGTGATTTCATTTAATTTTGTAAAAATTTTTTTGGCAGGAAATTTAAATGCCGTAGCCCAACGCGGACTTTTAGCGATTTGCCCAAGTATTTCCTGCTGATTTAGCGAATCGATTTTTACAACTACGCCATCAATTTCGTAGGGGAGTGTCTCTCTTTTATTTTGCCAAAACGAACAAAAATCAATCACATCATCAATTGTTTTACAAATTTTATAATTTGGATTTACGAAAAATCTCAGATCGTTTAAAATTTTTAATGATTCACTATGCGATTTTATTTGAAAATTATTTGTGCGAAGAAAATATAAAAAAACATTTAGAGGTCGCATTGAAACGAGTTTGGGATCTTGAAGTTTTAAAGTGCCAGCAGTTGAATTTCTCGGATTTGCAAATAATTTTTCTCCGATTGATTCTCGTTCTTTGTTCATTTCCGAAAAATCTTTTTTCATCATAAATGCTTCACCACGAACTTCGAAATCAATTATTTTAAAATTTGATTTCCTGACTTTTAAAGGAATAGTTCGAATTGTGCGAACATTATTTGTTATCTCATCTCCCTCTGTTCCATTTCCTCGAGTTGCTGCGAGTTGAAGTTTTCCATTTTTGTATTTTAAACTTAAAGCCACTCCATCAATTTTTAATTCGCACACAAATTGATAGGAATTATCTCCAAGTAGTTTTTTAATTCGTTTGTCGAAGTCGCGAAGTTCTTGATGCGAATAAGTATTATCTAAACTTAACATTGGAGAATCGTGAATTACTGTTGCGAATTCTTTTGTTGGATCTCCGCCAACTCTTTGAGTTGGTGAATCCTCAGAAAAAAATTCGGGAAAATTATTTTCGAGCGAAATTAATTCTTGTAATAATTTATCAAATTCTAAATCGGAGATTTTTGGGTCAGCTAGGGTGTAGTAATTGAAATTGTGTTCGCGAATTTCTTCTCGTAAAATATTTATTCGTTTCAACGCATCAGATTTTAATATCATTCTACTTCTAAATTTTTAAGAGAGACTTCAAAATTACTTACTTTACCAATTTTTCCGAGCGGTTTACCATTTAATTCAACAGTAAATCCACTTGGGTTGCCCGAGGTAATTGTAAATTTTTCTTTCGCATTCCAATAACGAATTTCATTTGGAAGAAGAAAATAATTTCTTGCTCGAGATGTATCAGATTTAATATTCAGCCAAACAGTATCTTTGCCACCGATTGTTTTAAGTCTAAGTGAGTCAAATGTTAGCGGTGCAATTATTACTTTATTTGCGTCTTCAATTTTTATTTCAGGAACAATATCTAGTTGATTTTGTTGCACAATTTCAGATTTTTCTACTATTGGAGTTTCCTCTTTAATAATCTCTTTAAAAGGAGTCTCTTTAATTTCTGGCTCTTTAGTGGAATCGATTACAAAATTTAATACATAAATTAAAATTACAATCGCAACAAAAATAATCGAACTGATAAAAATATATTTTCTTTTCTTTTGTTGCCTTTTTGCTTTTTCAACATCAAATATATTTTCAGTAGTTTGTTCTAAAATTTCAGATATCTTTTCGTTATCACCTGATGAAAATCCCGAACCCTCGATTATGGATGCAACAGAATCATCTTGAAATCCGAGAACCATTGTTTCGTATTTTTTTAAAATATTATCTGGTTCAAGTCCGACGAAAAGAGCATATTGTTTTAAAAATGATCTGATATAAGTTTGAGGCAAAACATCAAATAATCCCTGATCGATTGCTTCAAGATGTTTTATGTTGATGCGAGTGTGAGCGGAAATTTCGGCAAGTGAAATATTCTTTTTAATTCTCTCTGCGCGAAGATATTCGGAAAATGTATTCATCTATTAAATTATTATTTTGGTTTGAATATTTAAAACTTCATTCATGCTCCCACTTCTTAATCCAGCCAAATCAAGTGCAACATAAATAAATCCTAATCTTTTTATTTCGTTAATTATTTTTATTCTTAAATCGTCGTTTAATATTTTCTCAAATTCATTTTTAGGTATTTCAATCCGCGCTGTTTTTTCATCTTGAAATCTTACTCTAACTTCTTTAAATCCATTTGATTTTAAAAATTCTTCGGCTAATTCTATTTTTAAAAGATTTTCTTTTGTGATTTGAGTTTCGTAAGGGAAGCGCGAAGACAAACATGGGCTTGATGGTTTATCCCAATTCGGAAGATTTAAAAATTTCGCAAGTTCGCGCACTTCATTTTTTGTAAACCCAGTTTCTAAAAGTGGAGAGATAACATTTTGTTCTATTCGCGCTTTTGCTCCGGGACGATAATCATTTAAATCATCAGCAATCGATCCATCTGCAATCCATTTAATATTATTTTCGTGCGCAATAATTTTTAATTTTTCAAAAAGTTCAGTCTTACAAAAATAACATCTATCAATCGGATTAGATTTAAATTTTAAATTATCTGTTTCCTCGGTTTCCACTTCAATCACGCGCGCACCAAAACTTTTAGCAGTTTCAATCGCGCTAAAATAATCACTCATCGGCAAAGTCGCAGAGCGGCCAATTACGGCAATCGCATTTTGGCCAAGTATTTCAGTCGATATTTTCGCTACGAGCGTGCTGTCAATCCCACCAGAAAATCCGATTACAACAGACTGAAGATTACGAACAAGTTCTTTTAAATTTTCGTATTTATTTTTTGTTGATAAAGATAGCTCATTCATTTTTTATTAAAAGATTTTATTACAACTTCTCGTGCTTCATTGATTGGAAATATGTTTCCAGTCCAAATCTCAAAACTTTTTGCGGCTTGATGAACAAACATTTCTACTCCATTTAAAACTGTTGCGCCCGAATGTTTGGCATGCTTCAATAGTTTTGTTTCGATTGGATTATACACAATATCGAAAAATATTTGTTCACTTGAAAAATGAAAATCTTCCGTAATCGGCATTTCATAAATTTTTGGAGACATTCCGACAGATGTCGCATTGACAATTAATTTAGGATTTACTTGCGCAAGAGTTGTAACCAAATTTATTTTCAGATTTGGAAAAGATTTTGCAAACTCATTTATTAAAATATTAGCGCGCTCAGTTGTTCTATTATAGAGGAGTAACTCTGATGGATTAAAATATTTTGCGAGTGCAACTATTACAGCGCGAGATGCTCCGCCAGCTCCGATGACTAAAATATTTTCGCCCGAAATTCTATCCTTAAATGGTTCGAGAGTATTTTTGATTCCGTAAATGTCGGTATTGTATCCAATCAACTTTCCATTTTTATTTGCAATCGTATTAACCGCACCTGTAATTTTTGCTTCATCGCTAATTTCATCTAAAAATTTTATGACAGATTCTTTGTGCGGAATAGTTACATTCGCCCCGAGAATAAAATCCTTCCTTAAATAATTTATTGTTGTGGCAAGTTCGTTTTTTCCAATATTTAAAACTGCATGTCGATAATCTAATTGTAATAATTCAAACGCTTTCTTAAAAATTAAAGGAGAGAGCGAAAAAGTATTTGAATTTTTTATAAGTGCTATGTATTTCATAATCAATGGTAAAATACAAAAAAGTTACATTTATTAAATTATTGTTTTTCAAACTCTTTTCAAATATATTTAGACCTTAAAGACCAAATGATTTCAGAAAATCTTCAAATTTTAAGGGACAAATTTCAACTCGCTTCCGAAAAAGCAGGTCGAAACCCAAACGAAATCACTTTAATTGCCGTTAGTAAAACATTCTCGGCTGATTTGATTTTAGATGCATTCCGATTAGGGATTTTTGATTTTGGAGAGAACTATGCGCAGGAATTTGTTGAAAAAGAAAAATTGCTAAAAGATGAAAAAATTATTTGGCATTTCATCGGACATTTACAGCGCAACAAAGTAAAATATATTGCAAGCAAAGTTTCCTCAATTCAATCGGTTGATACAATTCAATTGGCGAATGAAATTGATAAACAAGCTTTTCAAATCCAGAAAAAAATTGATGTATTAATTGAAGTTAACACTTCGCTGGAAGCAACGAAATATGGCGTTGCTCCTGAGAAATCTTTAGAATTAATTGCGCAAGTTGGAGTTTTAAAAAATTTAAATGTAAAAGGTTTGATGACTATCGGACCTTTTGTTGAAGATGAAAAACTTACACGAAAGAGTTTTACTACTTTGCGTGAAATAAAAGATAGAGTGAATACTGAAAAAATTTTATCAACTGAAATAAAAGAACTTTCGATGGGAATGACGCACGATTTTGAAATTGCAATAGATGAAGGTGCAACAATAATAAGAATTGGAACAGCGATTTTTGGTTCACGATTAAAAAAATAAATTGAGGTAATTATGACAATCACATCAATTGAAATACAAAAAAAAGAATTTAAAAAATCTTTTCGTGGTTACAATCCACTTGAGGTTCGCGCATTTCTTGAGTCGCTTGCGAAAGAATTTTCTATTCTTCATTTACAAATTAAATCTTTAAACGAGCAGTTGATTGAAAATGAAGTTCAATTGCGAGACTTTAATATGATTGAAAAAACTTTGCAACAAACAATGCTTAATGCACATCAAATAAGTGAGAAAACTTTAGAAAATGCTCGCATTGAATCTAAAAATATTTTAGATTCAGCCGATGAAAGAAGAAATTTAATTTTAGATGAAGCTTATTTTGAAATCAAGAAAACTAAAGAAGAGGTTGTTCGTCTTCAATCTAAAAGAGATGCATTGGTTTCTCGTTTGAAAATTTTATTAAGTTCCGAATTAGAATTAATTACTCAAATCGAAAAAGATTATGACGAAAAAATAGATTCTTCGCTTGGAACTGGTAAAAGTGATTTTCCAATTGATGATGTTGTAAATAAATTAAAATAGAAATGAAAACTTTAAAAGAAGAAATTTTTGAATCAGTTGATTATTTAAAAAATAAATCAAAATTAACCCCAAAAATAGGCATTATTCTCGGCACTGGACTTGGCTCGTTGGTTGATGAGATAGAAATCGAAACAGAAATCCAGTACAATCAAATTCCAAATTTCCCAGTTTCAACAGTTGTTGGCCACAAAGGAAAATTAATTTTTGGAAAACTTTCCGGGAAAGATGTTGTCGTCATGCAAGGACGATTTCATTTCTACGAAGGCTACTCGATGCAAAAAGTAACATTTCCAATTAGGGTGATGAAATATCTTGGAGTTGAAACATTAATTGTCTCAAATGCAGTTGGCGCAATTAATTTAAATTTTAAAAAAGGAGATCTTGTAATTATTTCCGATCATTTAAATTTAACCGGTACGAATCCTCTTATTGGTCCGAACGATGATGAACTTGGCGAAAGATTTACCGATATGTCGGAAGTTTATTCAAATGACTTAATTAAAATTTCTGAACAAGTAGCAAAACAAAATAATATTAAATTACAAAAAGGAGTTTATGTCGGACTTTCAGGTCCAAGTTTTGAAACACGCGCAGAAATAAATATGTTACGATTACTTGGTGCCGATCAAGTTGGTATGTCAACAGTTGCCGAAGTTATTGTTGCTAAACACATGTCAATGAATGTTCTCGGGTTTTCAATAGTAACAAACGAATGTAATCCGGAAGTTGTTGAAATATTAAAACACGAAGATGTTATTGCTACCGCAAATCTCGGAACCGAAAGATTAAAAACAATTGTAAAAGGTCTGATAGAAAAAATATAAATTATGTTCAAAGAGTTAAACGATAAAATTAATTATTTAAAAACAGAAAAACTTCTTCTTGAAAAATGGGATAGCCAAAATATTTTCGAGAAAAGTATTTCATCAAAAAAAGATAAACCACTTTTTATTTTTTACGAAGGTCCACCAACCTCAAATGGTCGTCCCGGAATTCATCATGTAATGGCACGAACACTGAAAGATGCAATTTGTCGTTACAAAACTATGCGTGGATTTCAAGTCCCACGAAAAGCAGGATGGGACACGCACGGGCTTCCGGTTGAAATTGAAGTTGAGAAATCTCTCGGCATCAAACATAAAGATGAAATTTTAGATTTTGGCGTTGAAAAATTTAATATCGAATGTAAAAAATCGGTTTGGAAATATAAAACTGAATGGGAACAAATGACTCGCGACATGGGTTATTGGGTTGATATGAAAACGCCATACATTACTTTTGAAAATAATTATATCGAATCGGTTTGGTGGGCGCTCAGCGAATTCTTCAAAAAAGAGATGATTTATAAGGGTTTTAAGATACAGCCATATTGCCCTCGTTGCGAAACTCCACTTTCGTCGCATGAAATTTCTCTCGGTTATCAAAATGTAACCGACAACTCTTTGTACATAAAATTTAAATTAGTTGATGAAGAAAATAGTTTCATTTTGTCTTGGACGACAACTCCGTGGACTTTGCCAGGGAATGTTGCGCTTGCAGTCGGAAATGAAATCCAATATGTAAAATTAAAAGTTGGCGAAGAGTTTTGGATTATTGCAAAAGATTTAATTGATTCGCTTGGCGAAGTTTATCCGATTGTTGAAAATTATTTAGGCAAAGATTTAGTTGGAAGAAAATATTATCCTCTTTTTGAAGTCGCACCTTTGAAATCTGAAACCTCGTATAAAATATATTCTGCCGATTTTGTTACAACGACTGATGGCACAGGAGTTGTCCATACAGCAGTTATGTACGGAGAAGATGATTATCAATTAGGAAAACAAGTTGGGCTACCTCAACATCACACTGTTGATAAAAGTGGAAACTTTACAAACGATGTAAAAGATTTCGGAGGATTATTTGTAAAAGATAAAGCGACTGAGAAAAAAATTGTCGCACATTTAAAATCAAATAATAATTTTGTAAAACTTTTACCTTATGCTCACGAATATCCTCATTGCTGGCGCTGTACTTCGCCACTATTATATTATGCTCGAAACTCATGGTACATCAGCACAACAAAATATGCCGATAAAATGGTTGAGAATAATAAAAAAGTAAATTGGTTTCCGCAAGAGGTTGGCACTGGAAGATTTGGAAATTGGCTTGAGGAAAATAAAGATTGGGCACTTTCACGAGATAGATATTGGGGAACGCCGCTACCGATTTGGATTTGTGAAAAATGCAACGCAACAAAATGTGTCGGAAGTGTTGAAGAGTTTAAAAAAGGAAAAAATATTTCCGAGCCACTTGATTTGCACAAACCATTTGTTGATGCTGTAACTTTCGATTGCACTTGCGGTGGCACAATGTTTCGCACACCAGAGTTGATTGATGCTTGGTTCGATTCGGGCTCGATGCCTTTTGCTCAACATCATTATCCTTTTGAAAATAAAGAATTGTTCGAAAAATCTTTTCCCGCCGATTTTATTTCTGAGGGAATTGACCAAACGCGCGGTTGGTTTTACACGCTTCATTCAATCGGCACATTTCTTTTTAATCAACCAACTTTTAAAAATGTTTTAGTCAACGAACTTATTTTAGATAAAAAAGGACAGAAAATGTCCAAATCTAAGGGGAATACTGTTAATCCGTTTGATGTGATGGAAAAATACGGAGCCGACTCGACCAGATGGTATTTGATGTCGAACAGCCCGGTTTGGAAACCGACGCTTTTTGATGAAAACGGAATTGCTGAAGTGCAGAGAAAATTTTTTAACACTTTGCTGAACACATATTCTTTTTTTGCGCTTTATGCAAATATTGATGGCTTTACTTATAGCGAAGAAAAAATTCCTGTTATCGAACGAAGTGAAATTGATAAATGGATTCTTTCTGAATTAAACTCAATGATAAAAAGATATTTAGAAAGTATGGAAAAATATGATTTGACTCGAGCCACTCGCGAAATTTCAGATTTTACTTTGGACTATCTTTCTAATTGGTATGTACGAAGAAACCGTCGCAGATTTTGGAAAAGCGAAAAAGGAAAAGATAAAACTGCGGCTTATCAAACTTTGTACGAGTGTTTGATTGCTGTTACAAAACTAACAGCGCCAATTGCTCCATTTTTAGTTGATGATATATTTTATAATTTAAACTCAAATTCTAAAAAAGAAAATGTTGATTCAGTCCATTTAAGTGAAATTGAAAATCCAGATTTGAATTTGATTGACGAACAATTAGAAATTAAAATGGAACAAGCCATTCGAGTTGTCGGAATTGTTCGCGCAATAAGAATGAAATCTAATTTAAAAGTACGACAACCACTTAAAAAGATTTTGATTCCTGTAATTGATAAAAAAGATGAAGAAATATTTTTATCGATGAAAGATGTAATTTTGGAAGAAATTAATGTAAAGGAATTAGAATTAATCTCTGGCGATTCATCAATTGTAAATAAAAAAGCAAAACCAAACTTCCGAGTGCTTGGTCAAAAATATGGGAAGGAAGTTCAGCAAGTTGCATCAATAATTAAAAATTTAAATTCAACCGAAATTACTTTGTTGCAAAAAAATGGAAGCGCAAGTTTTAATATCAATTCGCAAAGTTATATAATTACAAATGAAGATTTTGAAATTCACTTTGATGATGTGCAAGGTTGGCTTGTTGAATCCGATGGAAAAGTTACAGTTGCACTTGATACTGAAATCACCGAAGAATTAAAAAAAGAGGGATTGGCTCGCGAGTTTGTAAATCGAATTCAAAATATGCGCAAAGATGCTGGCTTTGAGGTTACCGATAGGATTAAAATTTCAGTAAGTTCGAGTGAAGAATTTTTGCATTCGATTCTCGCAAAAAAAGAATATATTACGAAAGAGACTCTAGCAGTTGATTTGAACTTAGGCGAGCCCAATGGCGATTTTAAATCATCAGAGGAAATTGAAAATTATAAATGTGAAATTGTAATATCCAAAGCAAATTAACCTTAAAAAACAAAGGAATTATATGGCAAAAAAAATAATTAAAAAAAGCAAAAAAATTACGAAAGTTGTTAAAGCCAAACCCAAAAAAATAAAAATATATGGTAAACGCGATTTGGCATTTTTCAAAAGTATTATTTTGGAAAAGCGAAAAGAAACTTTGGAAAATTTGCAGTTGTTAAAATCGTACATGGTCGATCCGAATACCGGCGAAAATCAAAATGAGATTTCGAGTTATTCACTTCACATGGAGCAGGGCACCGATACAATGGAAAGAGAAAAAACTTATCTCTTTGCCGCACGAGATACAAAATATTTAAATTATTTAAACGAAGCGCTTTTGAGAATTGAAAAAGGTGGATATGGTGTTTGCTCCGATTGCAATAAATTAATTGAAAGCAAACGACTACTTGCTGTGCCAATCACACAATTATGTGTTAAATGCAAATTAAGTAAATAAGTGGCTCTTCTTTTTTTGACATTTGCAATTGTAATACTTGATCAAGTAACAAAATTTTCTGTCAAGGGGATTGATATTCCACTATTTGGATTGCACCACACTGGAATGGAACTCAACACTTCTAAAGAATTAATTGACGGATTTCTTTTTATCACTTTCATTGAAAATCCTGGCATGGCTTTTGGAATAAATGTGGGCGCAAAATTTTATTTTTCACTTTTTACAATTTTAGCCACAATCGGAATTGCATATTATTTTTATTCTGCAAGAAAAGAAAATTATTTTATGCGACTTGGAATTGCATTGGTACTTGCAGGTGCGATAGGAAATATGATTGATAGAGTTTTTTACGGAGTTATATTTAACGAAGCACCACTTATGTATGGAAAAGTTGTAGATTTTATTGACATTGCAATTTTTAATTATCATTGGTTTGTTTTTAATGTTGCCGATAGTTCAGTTTCTATTGGAGTCTCAATTTTATTTTTACATTATTTGCATGAATCCAGAATTTCAAAACAAATTGAAAACGATAATCCTTCCAATTAAAAATAATTTTACTAAATGAAAAACAAGTTTGAACTTGTCATCCCGGCGGGTCAAACAAAAATTCGGATTGACCTTTACTTAACTCATCATGTCGAAAATGCAACTCGCACAAAAGTTCAAGATTCAATTATTCGAGGAGAGGTTTTAGTTAATTCAAAAAAAATCAAGCCAAGTTATTTAGTTCAACCAAAAGATATTATTTCAATTCAACTTTCAAAGCCCGAGCCACCGCAAATTTTGCCAGAAAATATTCCACTCGAAATTGTTTATGAAGATGAATTTTTGCTTGTCGTAAATAAACCTTCGGGAATGGTAACTCACCCTGCTTATAAAAATTACACTGGAACGCTTGTAAATGCGCTACTTTTTTACTCTCAAAATTTATCTTCTTCAAACGAAAATCGTCCAGGCATCGTTCATCGTTTAGATAAAGATACTTCTGGTTTGTTGGTGGTTGCAAAAAATGTTTGGACGCATCAAAAACTTGCAAAACAATTTGCAGAAAAAACTACTGAGCGAGAATATCACGCGATTTGTTGGGGAGTTATAAAAAATAATTCTGGTATTATTGATGAGAAACTTGGAAGAAGTAAAAGTGATAGAAAAAAAATTGCAGTTTCATCTGATGGAAAAATTTCTGTAACTGAATATTTTACCGAAGAAAGATTTGAATATTTAACTTACTTGCGACTGAAATTAAGAACTGGACGAACTCACCAAATTCGCGCGCACATGTCACACATTCATCATCCTATTTTTGGTGATGCAACTTATGGCGGAAGAACTTCCTCTTGGGGCGGATTGACGGGAAAGAAAATTGCAGAGACAAAAAATTTACTTGAAAAAATGAATCATCAATGTTTGCATGCAAAAATTTTGGGATTTGTTCATCCCAACACAAAAGAACAAATGAGATTCGAAAGCAAGTTGTCCAAGGATTTTGAAACACTTTTAAAATTTTTGAGAAAAAAGAAAAAATAGAATTTTATTTTATTGCGGTATCTTCTAAATATATTTTTTCCAGCGATGGAAAATAATCTAAAACAAAAACCTCTTCAAGTCGTGTAAAATTTACAGCAGGTGCTATTACAATTTCTTGAAATAATTTTCCATCAATTGGTTTAGCAGATTGAACAACTCCGATTTTTATTCCTTGCGGAAAAGCATTACTATATTGCGAAGTGATTATTGCATCTCCAGGTTTTACATCTAAAGTTTGAGCAACATTATTTAAAATTAATTTCTTTCCATTCCATAAAATTATTCCATCGACTCTCGAGCGTTGATCTTTTGCGCTTGCTCTAAAATCAACATTTAACATTAACTGAATTAAAGAATAATTATCTGATGCATTAATAACTCTTCCAACAAGTCCATCACCAGTAACTATTGGATTACCAATTTTTATTCCACTACTTAAACCTTTATCAATTGTAATTGTATTACGCATCATCGTTAAATTTTTTGCAATAATTTTTGTCGCAATTAATTTTACATTGCTTGTATCTTTAAGATTTAAAAATGAACGAAGTTTTATATTCTCTAATTTGGATTCTCGCAATTGATTGACTTCGTCGGCAAGATTGACATTTAATTTTCTCAGCAGTTCGTTTTCTTCTTTTAGCGCATAATAATTTGGAATGAACGAAAATGTATTTTGCAAAACGCCAGCAATCCCAATAGAATATGCACGAAATCTGTGAACTTGAGAATTATCGTTCAAAAGCATCATCATTATTGAGAGAATTAAGAAGAGGGATAAAATGAAATATTCGCGAAAAAGTTTGTAGAAATGATAAAGCCTATAAAACATTTTATTTTAGTATTGACGACTTTTAATTAACATTTTAGAAAAACGATCAAGATTTTCTAAAACTTTTCCTGTTCCGCGAACAACTGCGCTTAGCGGATCCTCAGCAATATGAATTGGAAGATTTGTTTCAAGTCGCAGCCGTTCGTCAAGACCTCTTAAAAGTGCGCCACCACCGGTTAACATTATTCCTCGTTCTAAAATATCGGAGGCAAGTTCGGGAGGAGTTTTTTCTAAAATTAATTTTACTGCGTCAACAATTGCTTGAACTGTTTCGTTTAATGCTTCTCTGATTTCGGCGGAATTGACTTCGATTATTTTTGGAATTCCATTTACTAAATCTCTTCCTTTAACTTGAATTGTAATTTCTTCTTTCAGCGGCATCACAGAGCCGACTTTGCATTTAATTGATTCGGCAGTTCGTTCGCCAATTAAAATATTATAATTTTTTTTGAAAAATTGTACGATTGCATTATTCATTTCATCGCCAGCAATTCTTATTGATTCATCATTAACAAGTCCGGAAAGTGCGATAACTGCAATTTCAGTTGTGCCTCCTCCGATATCAACAATCATATTTCCAACAGGCGCATCAACATCAAGTCCAATTCCAATTGCCGCCGCCATTGGTTCTGCAATCAAGTGAACTTCTTTTGCTCCAGCATGTTCAGCAGAGTCGCGCACAGCTCGTTTTTCGACTTCAGTAACTCCACTCGGGACACAAATAACAATTCTTCTACTTGGAAACCAATTAGCATGAATTTTTTTTATAAATTCGCGCAACATTCCTTCAGCGATTTCAAAATCTGCAATCACACCATCACGCATTGGTCTAATAGTTCTGATATCGCGATGAGTTCTTCCCATCATTTCCTTCGCTTCATTTCCAATTGCAACAATTTTTTTTGTATTTCTATCGAAGGCAACAATTGAAGGTTCGTTTAAAACAATTCCTTTACCCTTCATGTAAATAAGTGTGTTTGCAGTTCCAAGGTCAATTGCAAGATCGGCAGTAAAAAAAGAGAATAGACTCATCGTAAATTTATTTTGTTTGTGTTTAATTTTTTCAAAGATAAGAAAAAATAGATGTAATTCAATTAATGTTTAAAATGTCGAACGCCAGTAAATGCCATCGTAATATTATTTTGATTTGCCGCTTCAATTATTTCAGCATCGCGAATCGAACCGCCGGGCTGAACCACGGCAGTTGCGCCAGCAGAGATTGCTTCCAAAAGTCCATCAGCAAAAGGGAAAAACGCATCCGAAGCCACTGCGCACCCTTTTAAATCAAGCCCTTCAGCGTGCGCTTTAAAAACCGCAATTTTCGAAGAATCAACGCGCGACATTTGTCCCGCACCAAGCCCCAAAGTTCTGTCCTCCCGCGCGTAAACGATTGCGTTTGAGTGAAGATTTTTTGCAACTCGCCACGCAAACCTCATCGACGCAAATTCATTTTCGGTTGGCGTGCGATTGGTTACGATTTTAAAATCTTCGCCGAGAAAATTATCTTGTGTTTGAATTAAAACTCCGCCGATGACACTACGAATATTTAATGAAGAATTTATTTTTGCCGATGGAAGTGCTAAAATTATTCTTCTATCTTTTTTCTTTTTGAATAATTCTAAAACCTCATCTGAAAATTCTGGCGCGATTACAACTTCTGTAAAAATTTCATTTATCAAATTTGCGCAATCCAAATCCATTTTTCTGTTTACTGCAATAATTCCACCAAAAGGAGATTTTTTATCTGTGGCAAATGCTTTTTTAAACGCATCCGATAAATTATTTGCGCTTCCAACTCCGCACGGATTTGAATGTTTGATGATTGCAACTGTTGGCTCAGAAAACTCATTTACTAATTGTTGCGCTGAACTAATATCTAAAATATTATTGTACGATAATTCCTTGCCATGAAGTTGTGAGAAATAATTTTTAAAATCGCCGTAAAGTTTTCCTTTTTGATGCGGATTTTCGCCGTATCGAAGCGAGAGTGATTCTGGTAGAAAAAGTGAAAAATTCTTTGGTAGTTCGTCAACAGGTTCAATTTTTTTATTTAAGAACTGCGAAATAAGTAAATCATATTTTGCAGTATGCGTAAATGCTTCGGCAGATAATTTAAATCTCGTCTCTTGAGAAATTGTAAAATTATTTTTCTCTAATTCGCTTTTAATTTTATCGTATTGGTTTGGGTTGCAACTAACAACTGTAAACTTGAAATTTTTTGACGCGGCGCGTAACATTGCTGGTCCGCCAATATCAATATTCTCGATTGCTTCTTCAAGCAGAATATCTTTGTTTGAAATAGTTTTCTCAAATGGATATAAATTTACAACCAATAAATCAATCGACTTGAAATTTAATTTTTCCAATTCCTCTTTATGTGCAGGATTATCTAAAACTGCAAGTAAACCAGAGTGAATTGCTGGATGCAAAGTTTTTACTCGTCCATCAAAAACTTCGGGAAATTCAGTTACATCACTTACCAGCGTAACAGGTATTTTATTTTCTTTAAAAAGTTTGGCAGTCCCGCCAGTCGAAATTATTTCGACATTATTATCTGCCAAAAATTTTGCAAACCCCAAAATTCCTGTTTTATCGGAGACTGAAATCAGCGCGCGTTTAATTTTTAATTCATTCATTTTAAAATTTCTACTTTATTATTTTTAATTAATATTTTGTTTTCAGCAAACAATTTAACTACTTCGGGTAAAATTTTGTGTTCAATATTTAAAACTTTTTTTGCAAGCGATTCCTTTGTTTCGTCCGATGAAATAAGAACTTTATCCTGCAAAATAATTAATCCTCGGTCATATTCCTCATTTACAAAATGCACCGTCGCGCCCGATTCTTTTTCGCTGGCAACAATTACCGCTTCGTGCACACGCTCGCCAAACATTCCAGCTCCGCCAAATTTTGGCAAAAGTGCGGGATGAATATTTATAATTCTGTTTTCAAATTCTTTTACAATTTTTGGAGCAATCAACTTCATGTAACCAGCAAGCACAATAAAATTTATTTTGTTTTCCGATAAAACATTTCTCATTCCATTTTGATAATCTTCTTTTGATTGAAAATTTTTTTCACTCAAATAATATGATGGAATATTATTCCCCTTTGCAAACCCAATTGCACCTGAGTTTGAATTATTGCTGATGAGGATAGAAATCTTCGCTTCAACATTTTCTTTTTGTAGAAAATTATAAAGTGCGATAAAATTTGATCCTCGACCAGATGCGAAAACTGCAATTTGTAACAATAAACCCTCTTTGGAAAATTTACTAATCTGTTAAATTGAATCTAAAAAAATTACTCTATGCAACCTTCTAAAAACGAAAGAGATTCCGTTTCCGAATTTATTTCAGCATTAATTCCGATTGGCATTGTAATTTTTCTTGGAATATGACCGTAAGGCAATCCATCAGCAACCGGAAAATCTTTATTCTTAAAATAATCTTTCAAAATTTCTTCAATTGTCAATGTTGGTCCATCGGAAGTTGGCTTCATATTTGTCAACTCGCCAATTAGTACGCCAGCACAATTTTTTAACGCGCCAGAATTATTTAATTGCGATAACAATCTATCAAATCTGTACGGCGCTTCTTCAATTTCTTCAAAAAATAAAATCGAATCTTTATAATTTGGGGAATAGGGAGTTCCTAAAATAGAATTCATCAAAGCCAAATTACCACCGAGTAAAATTCCTTTTGCAATTCCTTTGGTGCGAAAATTTAATTTTACTTCATTTTGCAATTTTGCCACACCTAACTTTTTCTTCGATGTAAGCATTTGCCAAAAAAAATCTTCCGAAAATCTATTGAACTCTTTCCACATTTCCACTCCAACCATCGGACCAGAAAAAGTTACAAGTCTTGTCTTTTTAAAAATTGCAAGTTGAAGCGCGGTTATATCGCTGTAACCAACAAAAATTTTCGGATTATTTTTTATCAAATTAAAATCTATCAAATGTAAAAATCTCGGTGTTCCGTATCCGCCACGAAGAGAAAAAATTGCTTTTATTTTTTTATTTCCAAAAAAATCATTTATGTCATTTGCGCGCGCAACATCGTAGCCAGCCAAATATCCTCTTTTTGCAAAAAGATTTTTTCCCAATTCAACTCTGTATCCAATTTTTTCTAAATACTCGGCGCCACGAATTATTTTTTCATGAGATGAAGGCGGACTTGCAGGAGCGACAATCCCAATTACATCTCCTTTTTTCAATGCTTTTGGCTTAATTTGATTTTGTTTCATTCAGAGTTTTTTCAAATGTGCGAATCATTAAAATATGAATTGTGATGATTGTAGAAATTAAAATTAAAAGTACAATTGCTAATCGTGAATTTAAGAAAAACAAACTACTTAAAATAGTGGATGCCCATAAAAATATTATTGAACCTATTTTTAATTTTATCGGCACACCAAATCCGTTTTTGTAATTTTGAATTAGATTTGAAAACCGTGAATTGTACAAAAGCCAATCGTGAAAACGATTTGAACTTTTACTAAAAAAATAAAGTGATAACAAAAGTAGAGGAGTAGTTGGTAAAAAGGGTAAAAAAATTCCAACAAACGCAATCGCAACAGAAAAAATTCCTGCTACGAGAAAAAAATATTTCTTCATCTATAATTTATTTTAAGATTTTATTTTTGCTTCAAACTCGCCGCGGAATCTTTTAATCATACTTTGAACTGGCCACGCCGCCGCATCTCCAAGAGCACAAATTGTATTGCCTTCGATATTATTTGCAACATCTAAAAGCAAATCAATATCTTCAGCTCGCGCTTCATTTTTTTCAAAACGATTTAAAATTTTTTCCATCCATCCAGTTCCTTCTCGGCACGGAGTACATTGTCCGCAGGATTCGTGATGATAAAATTTTGTAACTCTTGTAATGACTTCAATCAAATCTGTATCTTCGTTCATCACAATTAAACCAGCAGTGCCAATTGATGAGCCCGCTTGTTTTAAAGAATCAAAATCCATCGATACATTTTCAATTTTATCGGCAGGCAAAATCATTGTTGATGAGCCACCGGGAATTACAGCTTTTAATTTTTTTCCACCTAAAATTCCACTGCCAAATTTTTCATCGTAAATTAAATCGGTAAGTTTTACACCTGTTGCAATTTCATAAACTCCTGGTTTATTCACATGTCCAGAAATTCCAACTAAAATTGGTCCCGGATGTTTTTGCGCACCGTAATTTGCAAACCACTCCCAACCTTTATTAATAATTAGTGGAACATTTGCAATCGTCTCGACATTATTTATTGTGGTCGGATTTCCCCACAAACCATTTTGAGCAGGGAATGGCGGTTTCACTCTCGGATAACCTCGTTCACCTTCCAACGAATTCATCAAAGCAGATTCTTCACCGCAAATATATGCGCCAGCACCTTTGTGAATAAAAATATTTGTGCTGAAATTTGTCCCTAAAATATTTTGTCCGATATAATTTTTTGCATAAGCATCGTCAATTGCTTTTTGCATCATTCGAATCCATTTTCCATATTCACCGCGAATGTAAATATATGCAGTTGTAATTCCCATCGCGTAACACGAAATCAAAATTCCTTCAATAACTTGGTGCGGATTAAATTCAAAAAGGTATCTATCTTTAAAAGTTCCCGGCTCCGATTCATCGCCATTAACGCAAAAATATTTTGGCTTGGCGTCATCCTTCGGCATAAAAGTCCATTTTAAACCTGTGTAAAAACAGGCTCCGCCGCGTCCTCGAAGATTTGATTTTTTCACCTCCTCTATTATATCGGCAGGTTGTTTGGCGACTGCATTTTTTAATGCTTGATAACCACCGTGCGATTCGTAGATGTCGATTAAATTATAATTTGGAATTTCGGGAAGTAAAAATTTTTCCATTATTTTAAGTTTGATAAAAGATTTTCGGTTTTTTCGGGATTTAAATTTTCAAAATATTCTTCGCCGATTGCAATCATCGGTGCGCCGCCACATGCCCCCATGCACTCAACTTCTTCGATGCTATATTTTCCATCTTTTGAAACTTCGCCTTTTTTTATTCCACAATGTTGCTCAACCGAATCGAGAATTTTTTTTGAACCACGCAACAAACAGGAAATATTTGTACAAACTTCGATGTGATATTTTCCTTTTGGCTTATCATGAAACATTGTGTAAAAAGTTACAACTCCTAAAACATGCGCATAGTCCAAATGTAAAACATGCGCGATGTGTTTCATCATATCTTGCGAAATAAATCCTTCTTGCTCCTGCGCTAACCACAAAGCTGGCAAAAGTGCCGCTCGCGGTTCAGGATATCTTTTAATTATTTCATCAAGCTCGTGAAGATTATTTTCGTTCAACATAATTATTTATCCGCTTCTCCCATTACGGGATCCAAGCTGCCGATGATTGCAACAATATCTGAAATCAAATATCCTTCAACCATAAATGGCAATGCTTGTAATGACATAAAACTTGGTGAATGAATTTTTAAACGCCATGGGTTTCCTTCGCCACGGCTTTGAATATAAAATCCGAGTTCACCTTTTGATCCTTCAATTGCGTGATACACTTCGCCAACTGGTGGATTTGTTCCGAAATTTATTAACATAAAATCGTGAATCAATTCTTCCATCTTTGTATAAATTTTATCTTTTCGCGGAAGAACTTTTTTTGGTTCCAATGCGTGAATCGGACCATTTGGAATTTTGTCGAGCGCTTGTTTTATAATTTTTAAACTTTCTTCGATTTCGTAAAAGCGAACATAATATCGGCTAAGCGCATCGCCAGAATTAAATGTTGGAATTTTAAAATCAAGTTCGTTATAAATTAAATATGGCATCGAGCGACGAATATCATATTCAACTCCAGTGCCACGAAGATTTGGTCCAGTCAATCCGAGTGAGATTGCTTTTTCTTTTGAAATCACTCCGACATTTTCCATTCGCTCAATAAAAATTCTATTCTCGTGTAAAAGATTTGCGCACTCTTCAAGTTTAGAAGGGAACTCATCAATAAAATTTTTTATTTCGTTTGCGCTTTCGCTTGTCATATCGTGAGCAATTCCACCAATTCGTGTAAAACTCGTTGTAAATCGTACGCCAATTAGCTTTTCAAAAATATCATAAATTCTTTCTCGTTCGCGGAAAGTCCAAACAAAAACCGTAAGCGCGCCAATATCAAGTGCGGTTGCGCCAATTGCCAAAAGATGAGATGAAATTCTTGCAACCTCCGAAACAATCACTCGAATAAATTGTGTTCGCCGTGGCGCTTCAATTCCTAAAAGTTTTTCAACCGCAAGCACATAAGCGGTGTTGTTTGCAAGTGGAGAAATATAATCGAGTCTGTCGGTGTGAGTAATAAATTCGTGAAGCGAACAATTCTCAGCGAGCTTTTCGTAACCGCGATGTAAATATCCAAGTTCGGGTACGAGGGTTTCGACTGTTTCGCCGTCGAGTCGAACAAGTAATCGCAACACACCGTGCGTTGCAGGATGTTGCGGTCCCATATTGATAATCATTTCATTCTCAAGCGGATCGGAAAAATCGAGGCTTGTATTTTTATCCTGCAAAGCTTTAATTATTTTTGCTTGACGAATATGATGAATATCGAGTGCGCTGAGTTGTTCCATTTTAAAAATTATCTTTCAGGTTCAGATGGGAGTGGAAGAGAATTTGGAATCCCCATTAACGGAAAATCTTTTCTCAAAGGATAATGAGTAAAATCCTCTGGCATATACATTCTTCTTAAATCTTTATGTCCGTCAAAAATAATTCCAAACATATCGTAAACTTCTCTCTCTGCCCACTCGGCGCCTAACCAAATGTTTGAAATTGTTTCGATGTGCAAATCTTTTTCATCAATAAAAGTTTTAATGCGAATGCGATGATTAAGTCTTAGCGAATGAAGAATATAAATAACTTCAAATCTATTTTCGGGTGTAAATGCATCTGCGCCAATTACATCAATAAATAAATCGAACGAGCAATTCTCATCAACTTTCAAAAATTTACAAATATTTTGCAAATCACTTTTTGAAATATGAATTGTAGTATCATTTCTGAAATTTTCGATTTTTAAAATTGAAGTAGAAAATTTTTCGCCAAGAAGAGATACAACAGTTTCAATCATAAAGAAATTTGAATAGGTTTAGATTGCAATCGTTTTTCATCTGCAATCGTCATTGGAGAACCTTTGCTTTCGTTTCGAGAAATTTTATCTTGAATTACCATCAAAGCTTGAATTAAATTATCTGGTCGTGGCGGGCAACCTGCGACATAAACATCAACAGGCAAAAATTGATCGATGCCTTGAACAACCGAATAAGTTCTATACATTCCGCCACTTGAAGTGCATGCGCCCATTGCAATTACCCATTTCGGATCGGGCATTTGGTCGTAAATTTTTCGCACAACGGTTGCCATTTTGTAAGTTGTGGTGCCAGCAACAATTAATAAATCGGATTGGCGAGGAGAGAAACGAAAAACTTCGGAGCCGAAACGCGAGACATCAAATCGTGGACCAGCGAATGCCATCATTTCAATTCCGCAACAAGAAATTCCAAGTGGCATTGGCCAGAGAGAATTTTTTCTACACCAATTTATTGCTTCATCAATTTTTGTAGTAATTATTCCGTCGCCGAAAGCATGCTCTAATCCCATTTCAATGCGCCTTTTTTCAAAATATAAAAATAACCAATTAGCAAAGTTAAAATAAATAAAATCATTTCGACATAACCAAAAATTCCCAACTCGCGAAAATTAACTGCCCACGGATACATGAAAACAATTTCGATATCGAACAAAATAAAAAGTACAGCAACCATATAATATTTAACACTGAAACGAAGATGCGCATTGCCAATTGGCTCCATGCCACTTTCGTAAACCATTTGTTTTTCTTTGTTTGGATTTTTTGGACCGAGCCACTGATGAAGTTTTAAAAGCAAAACGCCAAGCGAGCCAGCAACAATTAACATTAACAAAATTGGAAGATATGCGTTCATTATAAATAGATTTTTACTACACAAAATTAACAAAAAGTGATATGAGAAACAATAATTATATAAAAGATAAGTTTAGAAAATGTATTTATTTTTTAATTTGATACATCGACTCAATCAATTTTTTATATTTTTCTTCGACTATTTTTCTTTTAATTTTTAATGTTGGTGTAAGTTCGCCATCTTCAATTGAAAATGGTTTGTGCAACAAAACGAATTTCCGAACTTGCTCGTAACTTGAAAGATCTTTTTGCAATTCTCCAACTTCATCTTTTATTAAATCGTGAATTTCTTGCGAAGTCAATAATTCTTTTTGGTCGCGGAAAACAATATTTTTATCTTTTGCATATTGAAGAACCGATTCCAATTGCGTTACAATTAGTGCAGTCAAATACATTCTTGCATCACCAATCAACATCAGTTGATCGATAAATTTACTTTTTAATAATTTATTTTCGATTGGTTGAGGCGCAATATTTTTTCCGCCAGAACTAACGAACAAATGTTTTTTTCTATCAGTGATTTTCAAATGTCCCTGTTCGTCAAACGATCCAATATCGCCAGTGTGGAACCAACCATTTTTATCAATTACTTCATTCGTCGCTTTCGGATTTTTGTAATAACACTTCATAATATTTGGACCTTTGGCAAGAATTTCTCCATCCTCTGCAATGCGAATAGTTACATTTTCAATAGGTTTTCCAACGGTTCCAAACTTATAATCATCAAGTGTGTTGATTGAAAGAACAGGTGAGGTTTCGCTCAATCCGTATCCCTCCAAAATTTTTATTCCGATTGCTTCGAAAAATTCTCCAATCGATTGAGGAAGAGCCGCGCCACCAGAAATAAAAAATTGTAATCGTCCACCAAAAACATTTTGCAATTTTTTAAAAACTAATTTATTTGCAATTGAGTGTTGAAAATTTAAAATTGGATTTACGAAACCTCTTTTTTTTGCGTGAGCAAATTTGTTTCCTATTGACAAAGCCCAATAAAAAATATTTTTTTTCAATTTCGTTCCGCTATCAACTTGTTTTATTATTTTACTTTGCAATCTTTCAAACATTCTTGGCACGCTTGTCATTTTGGTGGGTTTAATTTCAAGCAAATTTGAGGCAACGGTTTCAACCGTTTCTGCGTAAGCAATTGTGGCGCCGCAAGCAAACGCCGTGTAATATCCCCCCATTCTTTCAAAAATATGGCAAAGTGGTAAAAAAGATAAAAGCGTATCGCTCTCGGACATCGGAATTACTTTAATACTACTTTTTATATTTGAAACAATATTATTATTTGTTAAAACAACACCCTTGGGTTTTCCAGTAGTTCCACTTGTGTATATAATAGTTACGACATCACTTGGTTTAATTTTTGAAGTGAGAGTTTTTAAATTTAATTTTTTCTTTTGATTTAATTTCTCACCTCTTAAAATTATTTCGTTAAAACCAACAACTGATGAATTGTTAGTTTGAAAATTTTGATTCATAACAATTATTTGCTTCAACGATTTTATTTTTTTACTAACGGATAAAACTTTATTTAATTGAAATTGGTTACTTACGATTGCAATTTTCACCTCTGCATTATTAAAAATATATGCAATTTGTTCTGGGGTTGAAGTTGGATAAATCGGAACATCGACTGCGCCAAGAGAAAGAGTTGCGATGTCGGCAATTACCCACTCAGGACGATTTTCAGAAATTATTGCAACCGTATTATTTTTATTTAACCCAATTTGCGACAATCCTAAAATAAAATATTCTATTTTTTCCCGTAACTCTTTGTAAGAAATATTTTGGTATTTTTTTTCAACTTTATACATCAAAACTGGGCGAGTATCGCCAGAAAATTTACTCGTGATTTTTTCAAACATCTCTGGTATTGTCGAAAACTGAACTTGAATGCTCATAAAAAAATCCTTTCTTCCTTAAAATGATAATTAAAAATATAACAGTAAAAGTTATTTATCAAGTGTTGCAAAAAATAACAGCCCTAAGTGAAAATAAAACGCAAATTTTTATTTTTTTTGTGTTTGTCAATAGCAAAAAAATAATAAAAAAATATTTATTAATTTAACTTGGTTTGAAATCACTATAATACTATATTCTCAAGCGGTTAAATTGATGTTATTGATTATTTAACTATAATTTATTTATTATTTAACCATTACTCGAAAGTTCAATCGCATTTTTTTTAAATTGAAATTAAATTTTTCTGAAACACTTATTCTATTTTTGAGGCAAAAATGAATCAAACAGATACAAAAACAGCAACCGACATTTCCCAAATTCAAATTGAAAATCAAAGCCAAAAAAAGGGTCTTAAATTTGAAAGACACTTTACAAAGGCAGGAGTTCATCCGTTTGATGAAATCGAGTGGGAACAGCGCACTGCGCTTATCTCAAATGAAAAAGGGGAAAAAGTTTTCGAACAAAAAAATGTAGAAATTCCTAAATTTTGGTCGATGACGGCAACGAATGTTGTCGTTTCAAAATATTTTCATGGAAAAATAGGAACTCCAAAAAGAGAATCAAGCGTTCGCCAATTAGTTGATAGAGTTGCGCGCGCCGCAACAAAATGGGGACGAGAAGGAAATTATTTTGCCACAGACGAAGATGAAAGAACTTTTTACGATGAATTAAGTTATTTGATGGTAAATCAATATATGGCTTTTAATAGCCCAGTTTGGTTTAATGTTGGAATCGAAGAGCGACCGCAATGTTCGGCATGTTTTATCAATTCGGTTGAAGATAACATGGAATCAATTTTGACTTTGGCAAAAACCGAAGGAATGCTTTTCAAATGGGGCTCGGGAACTGGTTCAAATCTTTCAACACTTCGATCTTCGCGTGAAACTCTTTCTGGTGGAGGAACTGCATCTGGTCCAGTTTCATTTATGCGTGGTTATGATGCGTTCGCTGGAGTAATTAAATCTGGTGGCAAAACTCGTCGTGCCGCAAAAATGGTAATCTTAAATGCTGATCATCCCGACATTGTCGAATTTATAAATTGCAAAGCTAAAGAAGAAAAAAAAGCTTGGGTTCTCATCGATGCAGGTTACGATGGTGGATTTAATGTTGTTGGCGGAGCGTACGACTCGATTGATTATCAAAATGCAAATCACTCCGTTCGCGTTACAGATGATTTTATGAAAGCAGTTTTGGAAGATAAAGATTGGTCAACAAAAGCAGTTCACGATGGACGCATTGTAGATAATTACAAAGCTCGCGATATTTTAAAACAAATTGCCGAAGCAACTTGGATTTGTGGCGATCCCGGAATGCAGTACGATACACAAATAAATAATTGGCACACATCTTCAAACACTTCGCGAATTAATTCTTCAAACCCGTGTAGCGAGTATATGTATTTAGATGATAGCGCTTGCAATTTGGCATCGCTTAATTTGATGAAGTTTGTCCGTGAAAATGGCGATTTTAATGTCGAAGCATTTATTCATGCAGTATCGGTAACCACTTCTGCTATGGAAATATGGGTTGATAATGCAAGTTATCCAACTCCAAGAATTGCAAAAAATTCTCACGAGTTTCGTCCGCTTGGTTTGGGTTACGCAAATCTTGGCGCACTTTTGATGACAAATGGTTTAGCATACGATAGTGAAGCAGGAAGAGATTACGCCGCGGCAATCACATCAATTATGTGTGGACAAGCTTACAAACAATCTGCTTTCATCGCTGGAGAAATTGGAACTTTCAAAGGATACGAAATTAACAAAGAGCCGATGATGAATGTTATGATGAAGCATCGTTTGTACGCAGAAAGAATTAGTAATACTTTCGTTCCACTTTCGATGACTGAAGCATCAACACAAATTTGGAATGATGTTGTTGAACTTGGAAAACAATTTGGATTTAGAAATGGACAAACTACTGTGCTTGCGCCAACTGGTACAATTGGTTTTATGATGGATTGCGATACAACTGGTGTTGAGCCAGATATTGCACTTGTGAAATATAAAAAACTTGTTGGTGGCGGATTTATGAAACTCGTCAACAACTCAGTTCAAAAAGCGCTCGAGGAATTAAATTACAATCAAGAACAGATTGAAAATATTTTAAGCTACATCGAAAAAAATGAAACGATTGAAGGCGCGCCATTTTTAAGAGAAGAACATCTTTCAATTTTTGATTGCGCATTTAAAGCTTCACGCGGAACTCGCTCAATCCATTACATGGGACATATAAAAATGATGTCAGCAGTTCAACCATTTTTATCTGGCGCAATTTCTAAAACAGTAAATTTACCAAACGAAGCATCAGTTGATGAAATTATGCAAGTTTATATTGAAGGTTGGAAATTAGGATTAAAAGCAATCGCAGTTTATCGCGACGGATGCAAACGAACTCAACCGCTCAGCACATCAATGGATGATGACAAAAAAGAAATCAAAAAAGAAAATAAAAAATCATCTTCAAAAAATATTTTACGAAGACATTTACCAACTGAACGACAATCTTACACACATAAATTTAGTATTGCTGGGCACGAAGGTTACATCACAGTTGGAATGTACGAAGATGGTCAACCGGGAGAAGTTTTTATTACGATGTCAAAAGAGGGTTCAACAATTTCTGGTTTGATGGATGCGTTTGCAACATCGATTTCTCTTGCGTTGCAATACGGCGTTCCGTTAAAAATTCTTGTAAACAAATTTAGTCACATGAGATTTGAGCCATCAGGATTTACAAATAACGAAAATATCCCGATTGCAAAATCTATTTGCGATTATATTTTTAGATGGCTTGGTCTTAAATTTTTACCAAAAGATGAACAACCCTCGTCAATAGTGGCTGAAACTGCGGCACTTATATCGGCACAGGAAAGCGAAAATAAAAAATCTCAAACAGAAACTAACGAACGATTAATTTTTCAAACTCAATCCGATGCACCACCTTGCCACGAATGTGGATCGATTATGATTCGATCAGGAAGTTGTTATAAATGTTTGGATTGCGGATCGACAAGTGGTTGCTCGTAATTAAAAGTTAGAACAAACAAATTTCGCCGACAATAAGTCGGCGTTTTTGTTTCTTGAAGTTCAATTAATTTTTCTGCATTTTAAAACACATTTCTATGATACTAATAATTCCAGCATTAGACATTCGAAACGGAAAATGTCTTCGTCGTATAAAAGGTGCAACTGATCTTCAGGAATACTCCGATGACCCAGTGAAAACTGCGGTGTTGTGGAGAGGAGAAAACGCAAAATCAATTCACATAATTGATAATAATTACACACTTCAGAATTTAGATTTAGTTCAAAAAATTGTTAATACGATTGATATTCCAATTCAGATTGAAGGCGAAATAAAAAAATTTGAAGATGTCGAGCGTGCAATCCAAATTGGAGTCTATCGAGTGGTTTTGGATTTAGATGTGATAAAAACGCCAGAATTAATTTTAGAGTGTGTGAAAAAATTTGGCGAGAGAAAAATCTCTTTGCGATTAGATGTTGAGAATGGCGAATTGCTTTTTGAAAACTCACACATAAACTTATTAGATATTGTAAAACTTGCAAAAGAAAAAGGATTGTGCCGAGTATTTTTTACAAATATATCTCACACAAATACTTTATCGGAAATAAATTTAAACACAATTAAAAAAATTTCGGAAGATTGCAAAATGTCAGTAACTGTTGCCGGAGGGATTAGCGGTTTCCAAGATTTAATTCATTTACAAGAATTGCAAAAATTCGGAGTCGACTCGGTAGTAATTGGTCGCGCTCTGATTGAAAATGCGTTTGCTTGTCAATTATTGTGGAGAAAAAATGAAGAGATGCTCGAAGATTACGGACCAACTCGAAGAATTTAAATATGAAAAGAATTTTAATTTGCGGAAGCAACGGACTTGTTGGTCAATATTTATCTCGTCAACTTGAGAATCAAAATGATTTTGAAATTCTTCATACATCAAATAAAAGAGAATTATATTTAAAAGAAATCAAATCCGATTTCACTCAACTTGATATCACAAATCGAAGCGATGTAAAAAGTTTGCTATCAAGTTTTCGCCCCGATGTAATTGTAAATGCTGTTGCAATTTCGAATGTGGATTTTTGCGAAGATGAAAAAGAAACTGCGTGGAGAGTGAATGCTGAAGGAACGAAAAATCTCGTTGAAATATCAAAGCGAATTGGCGCAAAATTAATTCATCTTTCAACCGATTATATTTTTGATGGCGTAAAAGGAAATTATTCGGAAGAGGATATTCCAAATCCAATAAGTTATTATGGAAAAACAAAACTTGCGGCAGAAAATGCAATTTTAACTGGCGAGATAAATTTTTGCATTTTAAGACCGATGGTAATTTTTGGAGTTGGAACAAAATTAAAATATAATTTTCCGAGTTGGGTTATTGAAAGTTTGCGGAACAAAAAAAATATAAATTGTGCCGATGACCAAATTGCAAATCCGACTTATGCTCGATCGGTAGCTGAGGGAATAATTTACTGTGCAAAAAATAATATAAATGGGATTTACAATTTTTGCGGAGAGAGTGAAATAAGTAGATTTGATTTGGCGAAACTCTGCGCAAAAATATTTGAACTAGATGGAAATTTAATTCAGAAAATATCATCGTCTGAATTAAAACAAAAAGCCAATCGACCAAAAAATACAACAATGAATTTGGAAAAATCCAAAAGAGATTTGAAAATTAAATTCTATAATATCGAAGATGGGCTAATTGAAATGAAAAAAGATGAAGTAAATTTTAAATGAAAAATTTAACAATCATTTTTGTTTTCTCTATTTTATTTTTTTCGTGCGCGCCAAAGGAGAATATTCTAAAAAAAAAATCGCAATTATCATCTTCGGTAAAAATATTGGTTGTCAATTCTGGTCATGCGCTTAATTCGAAATCACCAATTTCTAAATTTGCAGATTGGGTAAAAAAGAGTGAATGCGATATTTTATTTATTCAACAAATTGAACAACCAAAATCCGGGCAAGGTGGATTTAATGCTGTAAGAAGTTTAGCAAAAAATTTAGATTGGAATTATTATTTTGGAAATGCTCGTTACTACGAAGGTTTCGATTCTGGTAATGCAATATTTTCTCTTTTCCCGGTAATGCAAACTACAACGCAAGATTTACCAGTTTCAAAAGGACGAGTTCGTCGGTCGTTGGCATTTGGAGTAATTGATGTCGGAGTAACTTCGCTTAGTTGTGTATCGGTAGAGTTTGATGAGGAATTAAAAGCTGAAAGAATTTTGCAAGCAAACAATTTGAAATCATTTTTAAAAAAATATGACGATAATTTATTTTTGGTTTGTGGAAGTTTTTACACAAATAAAACTGAATTGGCTTTTAAAAATTTGAGCGATAATTTTAAATCGGATAATGAAAATCTTTCAAATGTAATTCGTATCTTTACTTCAAATAGTCCTAAAATTGAAATTGAATCGGTGAAATATTTAAAATCACCTTTAAATAACGATGGATTATTAGCTGTTATAAAAATTTTACAATAACTATTTTAAGGAAATAAAAATGTTAGATTTAAAATTTATCAGAGAAAATATTGAACTTGTCAAAGGTGGAATTTTGGCAAAATCGGAAGTTGACAATGTTGATGAAATTATTTCGCTCGATGAAACCAGAAGAAAATTTATTCAGGAAGTGGAAAGTTTAAAAGCCAAACGAAATGATTTATCGCAAAAGATTGGAGAAGCAAAACGCATAGGTGAAAATGTTGATACACAAATTGAAGAATCAAATTTAATTAAAGCCCGTGCGCAAAAAATTGATGAAGAATTAAAAAATGTAGAAATCTCTTTAAGTAAATTATTATTGACTGTTCCAAATGTACCACATCCCACAGTCCCAATTGGCAAAACTCCAAACGACAACAAAGTAATTTATGAATTTGGCGAGAAACAAATTAAAGAATCTTGGCGTGTACCACATTGGGAGTTAACGGAAAAATTCGGAATAATAGATTTTAGTCGTGGCGCAAAAGTTGCTGGTGCAGGATTTCCATTTTATGTTGGAAAGGGAGCGATACTTGAGCGAGCGTTGATAAATTTTTTTCTTGACGAAGCAAATAAAAAAGGTTACACCGAAATAATGCCACCAATTGTTGTGAACGAAGAAAGCGCGCGAGGCACTGGACAAATCCCAGATAAAGAAGATTTAATGTACATCGCTGAGCGAGATGGATTATATATGATTCCGACTGCGGAAGTTCCTGTATCAAATTATTTGCGAAACGAAGTAATCGAAGAAAATAAATTACCAATAAAATTTTGCGCGTACACTCCTTGCTTTCGTCGCGAGGCAGGTTCGTACGGAAAAGATGTTCGAGGACTCAATCGTCTTCATCAATTTGATAAAGTTGAACTTGTAAAATTTGTTCATCCAAACTCAAGTTACGATGAACTTGAATCTTTACGAATCGACGCGGAAGATTTGCTAAAACTTCTCGGACTAACTTACAGAACTTTATTAATGTGCACGGGCGATATGGGATTTACTCAAACAAAAAAATATGATTTAGAAGTTTGGGCAAGCGGACAAGAAAAATGGCTCGAGGTTTCATCCTGCAGTAATTTTGAAACTTTTCAGGCGCGACGCATGCAAGTAAAATTTAAATCTCGCGAAACTAACAAACAAGAATATCTTCACACATTAAATGGAAGTGGGCTTGCGCTTCCTCGAGTTGTCGCGGCAATCATCGAAAATTATCAAACCCCCGAAGGAAAAATAATCGTCCCGAAAGTTTTACATCCTTACACAAAATTTACTGTAATCGATTAGAACATCGAAATGAAATCGCTTTTAAAGCTTATTCCATATCTTAAACGATACAAAAAAACGCTCGCCTTTGGAGTTTTAACCGTAATCCTAAGCAACCTTTTTTATATTTTGATGCCGCACTACATCGGCAAAGTGATGGACGAAATTGTTTTATCGGCAAAAAATAAAATTGTTGATAAAACTATTTTTATAAATTATGCGATGCTGATTGTTGGCTTTGCAGTTGCTGGCGGATATATGACTTACTTGACGAGGCAAACTATAATTGTTGTTTCGAGAAAAATTGAATTTGATTTGCGAAATGATTTTTTAGAACACATACAAAAATTGCCAATGAGTTTTTTTCAGCACACTTCAACTGGCGATTTAATGGCGCGCGCAACAAACGATATTGCTTCGGTTAGAAATGTTCTTGGACCAGGAATAATGTATCCTGTGGATACGCTTTTGACTTTAATTTTTGCTTTGGGAATAATGTTGACGAAAGATTGGAGTTTAACTTTGTACTCATTAATTCCATTGCCATTAGTTTCGATTGCAGTTTTTAGGATTGGTAAAAGCATTCATAAAAAATATACGCAACGGCAAGAACAATTCTCGCAACTCACAACTGCGGCGCAAGAAAATTTTTCCGGCATTAGAATTATAAAAGCATTCGCAAGAGAAAAATTTGAAATTGGTCAATTCAAAAATTTGAGTTTGAAGTACATGAATAAAAATCTTGAACTTGCAAAAATTCAATCTTTAATGTGGCCATTGATGTTTTTACTTGTTGGAATTTCACTTCTCATCGTAATTTATTTTGGTGGATTAAAAGTAATTCGAGGTGAAATTACAATTGGAACTTTAAGTGCGCTCATCTCATATTTACTAATGCTAATTTGGCCAATGATTGCGATTGGTTGGGTAACAAATATTTTACAACAAGGTGCCGCATCGATGCAACGACTTATAAATAATTTCGAAACAATTCCCGAAATCCGCGATACAGAAAAAACTGATAAATCTATTAAATCAATTTCTGGTAAAATAGAATTTAAAAATGTTTCGTTCACACATTTAAATGCAGTAAAGCCATCGCTTAAAAATATCAATCTACAAATTAGCGAAGGGGTAACAGTTGCAATTATTGGACCAACTGGTTCGGGAAAAAGTACACTTGTAAATTTAATCCCGCGCCTTTTTGATTCAAGCGAAGGTGAAATTCTAATCAATGGAAAAAATATAAAAGAAATTCCACTTGAAATTTTACGAAAAAATATCGGATATGTTACGCAGGAAACTTTTCTTTTTTCCGAAACGATAAAGGAAAATATAAATTATGGATTAGATTTTTTGGACATCGAGCTAATAAAAGAGGCTGCAGAAATTTCGCAAATAAGCAAAGATATGGCTGATTTTCCACAGGATTATGAGACTTTAATTGGCGAGCGGGGAATTACACTTTCTGGCGGACAAAAACAGCGCACAAGTATTGCGCGCGCAATTTTGCGAAAACCAAAAATTTTAATTCTCGACGACGCGCTTTCATCAGTTGATACTGAAACTGAGGAAGCGATATTGGTTCGACTAAAAATTTTGATGCGAGAGAGAACAAGTTTAATTATTAGTCACCGTGTTTCAACTGTAAAAGATGCTGATATAATAATTGTCTTAAAAGATGGAGAAATATTCGAGCGAGGAACTCACAAAGAATTAATTTTGCAAAATGGTTATTACACCGATTTATACAATAAGCAATTGCTCGAAAAAGAATTGGAGTCTTTATAAAAATGCAACAAGACGAAATTCTCGGTAAAGCATACGACAGTGCTTTGATGAAGCGCTTGATAAAATATCTTGCGCCATATAAAATGCAAGTTGCTTTTGGAATTTTATTAAGCGTTGTTGTATCTCTATTGGAAGCAGTTCGACCATATTTTACAAAAATTGCAGTTGATGAAAATATTAAAAATGGTGATGCAGAAGGATTGCTAAAAACTACACTTTTATTTTTTGCTGTAATGATGATTCGAGGTGTGGTTCAATTTTTTAATGCATACTTGACACAATGGGTTGGACAAAAAGCAATTTTTGATTTGCGAATGAAAATATTTGAACACTTGCAAAAGTTATCAATTCGTTTTTATGATACAAATCCGATTGGACGATTAATTACTCGCGTAACAAATGATGTTGAAGTATTAAACGAAATGTTTTCCTCTGGTATTGTAATGGTTTTTAGCGATATATTTTTAATTATTGGAATTATTTGGTTTATGGTTTCGATGAGTTGGCAACTTACTTTAGTCTCATTAAGCGTTTTGCCTTTTTTATTTTATGGGACTTTTCTCTTTAGGAGAAAAGTAAGAGATACTTACCGAGAAGTGAGATTGCAGATTGCAAAAATTAATACTTTTATGCAAGAGCATATTAGTGGAATGATAATTGATCAAATATTTGTGAGAGAAAAAAAATCATTTGAACAATTTAAAGAGCATAACGCAAATCATCGCGATGCAAATATAAGAACAATATTTTATTACGCGCTATTTTATCCCGCAGTTGATTTAATTGGTGCAGTTTCAATCGGATTAATTATTTGGTACAGCGGCGCAAATATTTTTGGCGGTGCAGTTACAGTTGGAACTTTGATGGCTTTCATTCAATTCAACGAAATGTTTTGGAGACCGATTCGTGATTTATCGGAAAAATATAATATTATGCAATCCGCGATGGCATCTTCGGAAAGAATTTTTACATTATTGGATAATGAAACTTTTATAAATGAAACTGAAAACCCTCATAAACCATCAAAAACATTGGGTGAAATTGAATTTAGAAATGTTTGGTTTGGTTACACAGAAAATAATTTTGTTTTGAAAAATGTTTCGTTTAAAATTTCGGCTGGCAAAACGGTTGCAATTGTTGGGCACACGGGCGCTGGTAAAACGACAATTATAAATTTACTTTTAAGATTTTATGAAATACAAAAAGGTGAAATTTTAATTGATGGAATTAATATAAAAGATATTTCACAGGAAGATTTAAGGAAATATTTTAGTCTTGTATCGCAGGAAGTATTTTTATTTTCTGGAACGATTGCGAGTAACATTACACTTGGAAATAAAAATATTTCAAACGAAAAAGTTATTGAGTCGGCAAAATATATTGGAATAGATAATTTTATTGAACAACTTCCAAAAAAATATAATGAAGAGGTAAAGGAACGAGGCGCGACACTTTCAGTTGGACAAAAACAATTAATTTCATTCACACGCGCATTGGCATTTGATCCTAAAATATTAATTTTAGATGAAGCAACTTCAAGTGTTGATACAAAAACAGAGCAACTCATTCAACATGCAATTGAAAAATTATTGTCTCATCGCACATCAATTGTAATTGCGCACAGACTTTCAACAATTCGTAAAGCAGATTCAATAATTGTTATGCACAAAGGAGAAGTTAGAGAAAATGGAACGCATCAGGAATTGTTAAAACAAAATGGAATATATTCTAAACTTTATCAGTTGCAATTTAAAGAACAGGAAGCAGTATGAAATCTATTTTTATAACAGGCGCAAGTAGCGGAATCGGAGAGCATCTCGCATATTTATATTCGAGTAAAGGTGTAACTCTCGGATTATCTGCGCGAAGAGTTTCAGAATTAAATCGCGTTGCAAAAAAATGTGAAGATCTTGGTGCAAAAGTTTTTATTTATCCGCTTGATGTCAAAAACAGAATCGATTTAAAAAATGCAATTGAAGATTTTGCATCAAAAAATGAAACTTTGGATTGTGTAATTGCAAACGCTGGGATTGGAGAAAATGAAAATATTTTAAGCGGTGATGCATCAAAAATAAATAATGTTATTGAAACAAATTTGCTCGGAGTAACAAATACACTTTTGCCAGCAATTCCTTATATGAAAAAACAAAAATTTGGAAAACTTGTCGCAATTAGTTCTGTCGCATCATATATTCCAACCCCAAATAACTCAGGTTATTCAAGCTCAAAATCGGGTGTGAGAATGTTGATGGATGGATTTAGGCTAAAATTAACTCGTTTCGGAATTTCATGCATAACAATTTGCCCAGGATTTATTGATACACCAATTGTAAGCAAAACACACGCAACACCGATGATTTTGGAAGTTGAAGTTGGAGTTAAAAAAATTGCCAATGCAATTGGGAAAAATAAGAAAAATTTTATTTTTCCGTGGCAATACAAATTTATTTTACCAATTCTACGATTTATTCCCGATTGGATTTTAATAAAACTAATGAATTAAATTTAAAATACAAAACTTGCACCAATTTGAATGATTGAAAAATCTGTTCGAGATTTTTTAAAGTCATAAATAGGATTATTGTTTGCGTCAATACCTTTAACGGCATCTTCGGTAAGATATTTTGCTATTCCACCACGAATCATTTTAAATCCAAAATTTAAAAACAAATCGTAAGATGTGCTATCGAGTGTTAAATCGTTTGTAATATACGATGAAGAAATTTTTATTTCTCCACCCAAACCAAATCCATAACTCAAAACATTATCGCTGGAGTTTTCCGAACGAGCGATTTCGTTTGGTTCATTATTGTTATTATAAAACTCACTTTTAAGGGAAGTTTGAGTAGACAAATTATGTCCTCCACCAAAAATTTCGATGTATGGATTTACAACTGAAAGATGAGGAGATATTTTTGCAAGAAGTTGATAAACAAGAATATTATTTTGGCGGTTCATTAAAATATTTACTGTGCCAAATGTACCCGGAAAAGGAATTTTATCTTCAACACTTCCATAATTTAAAAAACCGAGATGTGCTCCAACGCCAATACTTGGAATTGATGGGAGATAATATATTCCATTCATACCTAAACCAATACCGGGTCGTTTTACATTTTCACGAAACTCACCCTGCAAATTTGCAACATCAAGTGAGATACCAAATTCACCAATTTGTGAAAATGATATTTGAGAAATAAAAATTGAAAGAAAAAATATATTCCGAATCATTTTGTCTCCATAAAATATAAAGGTGATTATAAAATTTTTACAATATAATACTGTTTTTATATATATCATATTTTTAATTTTGTCACTATTAGCTTATTGAATTGTTTTGGACTAAAGTCTGGGGTTATTATTTGCTCTCATCGATACATTCTTTTGGAATAACTCGGAGAAGTAATTAATCTTTTCGTGTGGCAAATCGAAATCGTCGGCGGATGAGCGAATTGGGTTGAATTATATCATTTTAGCATCAACATTTTTTTAATTTCTGTTTGTCCCAAAGGGATGCCTTCGGCATTATTTGAGTGAAGTTTGTCCGAATGGATCGCTATGCGATAATAATATACGCCAGAGGCGTATCCACCTTTGGCGGAAACTCCACTTGCTATCCCGCCAGATTTTTGGTGGGGTAATTCACTTGCTGAAAATTTTACTGTGTAAAATCCCTCTTCTTTTATTTCGTTCACAAGTAGTTTAACTTCTTTTCCCAATATATCAAATACTCTCAATGTTACATGGCTTTTAATTGGTATTTGATAACCGATCATTGTTTCATTGTTAAATGGATTTGGATAATTTCTATCAAGTACTATTTTGTTTGGTTCTAATCCGATTACTATGACTGCTTCTTTATGATATTCAAATGTTCCATCTCTATCTATTTGTTTTAATCTGTACGCGTATCTTCCTTTTCTAACACTCGCATCGGTAAATATATAATTTTTTGGACTTGTGCTTGTTCCATTTCCTCTTACAAATCCAACTTTATCCCATTTTTTTTCCGTCATGCTGAGTGAAATCGCAGCACGCTCAATGTCAAATCCATAATTTGCACTCTCAGTTGCTGTTGTCCAATTTAATATTACATTCCCATTTCTTAAATGCGCTGTAAAGAATGTTAATTCGACGGGGAGAGTTGCAGAAGAAGATAAATCAAAATAAATTTGATCTAATTCTACAGCAGCTCTTGGATTTACACCTGAAGAATGAGTAACAACAATTCCAAAATATCCTCCATCAGAAATTGAAAAAGTATTATCAGTTACGCTTCCTTGAGAGGTTGCAACATTTATTGAGTTTGGTTCATCTGTCGCAATTGCACCCGTTGCATTTACAGTTGGAATTGTTGAAGTGTATAATGTCCAAACATCACTACTTGTTCGCGTAACGCGAATCATAAATCCAATATCTGTCAATCCATTTGTTATGGTGTCTGTGCTTGTAATAATTGTTGTTGCTATATTATTCGTAATTTTATTTAATCGAATATCATCACCACCACTATTATCTCCAATAGAAATTAAATAACCATCAACGGTTGTTGATTCTAAATTACTTTCATTTGCATAAAGCCAAACATCAATTTTATTTGTAGTTGTATATGCTTGCGCTCTTCTACCAATCCAAAATGACCATGATTGACCATTTACAGAAGCCATACTTGCGATTTGAGTGCTTATTGATTGAACTCCATCGGCATTTATTGTATAATTTAATCGTAATGTATTTGAATTTGAGACACCTGCGCTAACATCACTACTTGTAATAATTGTCCAAGCAGATGCAGTATCGCTCGACCAAATAGGAGTTGATGTAAAATCCCCATCGGAGAATGAATCAATTAATTGTGAATTAGAGTTGTTAAAAATCAAAAGGTAAAAAACTGCAAAAATTATTTTTTTATTCATAAGCAGATTTATTTTTTTCAATTAGGTAAGTGTAATAAATTTGTTTTCAAAAATCAAATTATATTAAAACATATTAATAGGTAAATACTGCAAATTCAATTTGTCAAAAAGGTTAAAATTAACACTAAAACTATCCCTTTATTAAAATCGGTTAATTCTATTTTAATCAATAATTTCACTTGCAATTTTAAGTAGAAATAATTAAAATTGTACATTATGAAGCCAATAGGAATCAAAAAATTATATTATTCAATCAGCGAGGTTAGCCGAATTGCCGAACTTGAGCAATATGTTCTCAGATATTGGGAATCGGAATTTGGGCAATTAAATCCTTCTAAAAATAGAGCGGGAAATCGGATTTACACTCATCGCGATATTCAATTAATTTTAAAAATTAAAGAATTACTTCGCGATAAACGATATACAATAGAGGGAGCGAAAAATGTTTTAAGCACACTTCAAAAAGATGACCTCGAAGGCGAGCAATTCACACTTCCAATTGGTGATGTTGAAAAAAATATTTCTGGCGAAGATATTCCTGCAGAAATAAAAAATGAGATTTTACAAAATGATTTAAAAGAAGTTAAAGAATTATTAGAAATTTTATTAAAAAGGTTACAATAAAAAATGTACAAAATAAAAAAAGTCACGCTTGCGTGACTTTTTTTATAAGATTGATGTCGGAATGGCGGGATTCGAACCCGCGACCCCTACCACCCCAAGGTAGTGCGCTAACCGGGCTGCGCTACATTCCGAAACCTCTCAAATTTACTAATTAATGATTTTAATGTCAAAAACATATTTTATGTATTAAAGGGTATCATCATGAAAAAGTTTAAAATTATATTTGGAGTTCTCGGCGTAATTCTAATAATTGGAATTGCAACAATTTTATTTTTGCGTCATCTTGCTGTAAAATCTTTGCCAGATTACAATCAAGATGTAACTCTTAGCGGACTAAAAAATAAAGTTGAAATTTATCGCGATGAATTTGCTGTGCCACATGTTTATGCAAAAAATCAGTACGATTTATTTTTTGCGCAAGGATTTTTGCACGCTCAAGATAGATTTTTCCAAATGGATCTTTACAGAAGAATTGGCGAAGGGAGGCTTTCAGAAATCGTTGGAACGAAAACTTTAAAATTCGACTCGCTTTTTCGAACAATCGGAATGAAAGAAATTGCCATCAAACTTGAAAATCAAATTTCTCAAACTTCGCATGAAATTCTAAATGCGTACACCGATGGAGTCAACGCGTATATAATAGAGCAAAAAGGAAAATATCCAGTTGAATTTGATATTTTGGATTATTCTCCCGAGGTATGGAAACCTTATCAATCTTTAATGATTTCGCGATTGATGGCATGGGAATTAAATACTTCATGGATGAGCGATTTGGCTCTTGGCGAAATTGCGTTGCGATTTGGCGAGGAAAAAGCGAGCGAGATTTACCCAACTTATCCCGAAAATGATCCGTTAATTATTCCGACAGAATTAAAAGGAAAATCTATTTCGTTTTATGAAAATAATTTAATGAAAAACGAATTTGATTTTCGCGAAGCATTTGGTTTTTCTGGCACACATGTTGGAAGTAATGCTTGGGTTGTTTCTGCAAAAAAATCTGCAACGGGTAGCACTATGCTCGCAAACGATCCTCATTTAATGTTATCGCAACCAGCAAAGTGGTACGAAATTCATTTGGTTGGTGGCGACTACGATATTGCGGGAATGTCACTGCCCGGAGTTCCAACAATTGTCATTGGTCAAAATAAAAATATTGCGTGGGGGGTAACAAATATTATGGCAGACGATGCAGATTTTTATTTATTGAAAACTGATTCGCTCGATCAAAATAAATATTTGTATCAAAATTCAACTCGAGACTTTTCAATAAAATACGATACAATAAAAGTAAAAGATTCTGCTTCGATAGTTTTAAAAATTCGCAACTCTCATTTTGGTCCAATTATAAATGATGTGCATAATGTAGATGGAAAAATTAAAGAGTTTGCAATTGCAATGCGTTGGACTGGACAGGAAATGAGCGATGAGTTATTAGGAATTGCAAATATTAATCGTGCAAACAATTGGAATGAATTTTTAAATGGTGTAAAATATTTTTCGGTGCCAGGGCAAAATTTTGTCTACGCAGATAAAAACGGAAACATTGGTTACTCGCCGGGAGTTCGTTTACCAATTAGAAAAAATCAAAATCCAACACTTCCATTCCCAGGTTGGACGAATGAATTTGAGTGGAAAGGATTTGTACCGTTTGAAGAATTGCCAAAATATTTTAATCCAACCGAAGGATTTATTGCAACTGCAAATAATAAAACTATTGAAAATTTTCCTTATCACATTTCAAATTTGTGGGAGTCAGGTTCTCGTAGCGCTCGATTGCGAGAAGTTTTAAAAAGCAATGAAAAAATTACAGTTAACGATATGAAAAATTTGCAGTTCGATAATTTTTCGCACTTTGCAAAAAAATTCATTCCTTACATTGTAAAAGCATTTGACTCTGTCGAAGTTAAAGATGAAAAACTTCGCACTGCGGTAACTTATTTTCGCAATTGGGATTATCACATTAAAAAAGATGATGTAACATCAGCACTTTATGCGGTTACTTTAAATCATGTTTTGAAAAATATATTTGAAGACGAGATGGGCGACAAACTTTTAAAAAATTATGTGTTTCTTTCAAATATTCCATATCGGGTTTTGCCAACACTTTTTGAAAAAGGAACTTCTCTTTGGTTTGATGATATTCGCACGCCACAAGTTGAAACTTTAAATGAAATGCTTCGCAAAAGTGTAAGTGACGCAATTATTGAATTGGATAATTCGCTTGGAGGAGATATCAAAACTTGGCAATGGGGAAAAATTCACAAACTAACTTTCAAACATCTTTTTGGAGATACAAAACCAATTGATGTTTTATTTAATGTTGGTCCATTTGAAATGAATGGCGATGCTACAACTTTAAATAAAGCTGAATACCGTTTGGATTCTGTCTACTCAGTAAATGTTGGTCCATCAAATAGAAGAATTGTAAATTTTGCCGATATTGATGCATCCGAGTCTGTGATACCAACTGGGCAGTCTGGACAAATTTTTAGCAAACATTACGATGACCAAAATATTTTATGGCTTAACGGACAATATCATCCGATGCCAATTACAAAAAAACGAATTGAAACAATTGCAAAATATAAAAACCAACTAATACCAAAAGAAAAATAAATTATGAATTCACGATTTTCTAAAACAAGAATTATTTGCACTCTCGGTCCATCTTCTTCATCGGTTGAAAATATTGTTAAGATGATTAATGCGGGAATGGATTGTGCTCGGTTAAATTTTTCTCACAGCTCGCATGCCGAACACAAAAAAATGATTAATGCGGTTCGCAAAGCATCAAAAATTACAAAAGAGCCGATTGCTATAATTCAGGATTTACAGGGACCAAAAATTAGAACTGGTAAATTAAAAGAAGCGAAAGTATTTTTAATTCCCGGAAATATTTTTACAATTACAATTGATGATATTTTAGGCGATGCAAAAAGAGTTTCCACAACTTATAAAAAACTTCCGCACGATGTAAAAGTTGGCGATGTAATTTTAATTAATGATGGACTAATTAAATTAATTGTAAAATCAAAAACTAAAAGAGATGTTGTAACTGAAATTATTTTTGGCGGAGAATTATCAAACAATAAAGGGATAAATCTCCCTGAAATAAATATCAGCTCGCCAAGTTGTACAGAAAAAGATTTAAAAGATTTATCTTTTGGTGTAGCAAATGGTGTTGATTATGTTGCATTATCTTTCGTTCGTAACGCAAATGACATAAAATTTTTGCGAAAACAAATCATTAAAAGAATTGAAAAAACCCGTCGTCTCCCAATTATTGCAAAAATTGAAAAGCAAGAAGCATTAAAAAATATTGATGAAATAATTGCTGAGGCAGATGCGATTATGATTGCTCGTGGAGATTTGGGAGTTGAATGTGAATTAGAAGATGTGCCGATGTTGCAAAAAATGATTTGCGAAAAAGCTTTTAAATATGGTAAGCCAGTTATTATTGCAACTCAAATGTTGGAGTCGATGATTGAAAATCCGCGTCCAACTCGCGCTGAAGCAAATGATGTCGCTAACGCAGTTCTCGATGGCGCAGATGCAGTGATGTTAAGTGGAGAAACTTCGGTTGGGAAACATGTACCGGAAGTTGTCAGAATTATGGATTCGATTGTTCGAAGAGCAGAGGAAAATTCTAAAGATAGAGTTTTTGAATTCGCAAGTAATCTTGATTCAGATTTTTCTACGATTGAATCAATCGGGCAAGCGGCGTGTGTTTTGGCAAAACAAGTTGGCGCAAAAGTAATTGTACCAATTACTCACTCGGGTGCAACTGCGCAAATTATTTCTCGATACAGACCAACAGCAAGAATTATTGCGGCAACTTCCCGCATAAGAATTCAGTGCCGATTAAATTTATTTTGGGGCATCAGAAGTATTCTTGTTCCACCACTGACTGATTCAGATTCAAGTTTTCCGATAATTTGCAAATTACTTTTAAAAAATAAATATCTTGTGAAGGGAGATAAAATTGTAGTTACTGCTGGGCTTCCACTTCATGGAAGAGGTAAAACAAATATGCTAAAAGTGCAAGAGGTTGAGTAAGATTTATTTTTTAGCCAGATTCAAATAAAATTTTTCTGCGTATTCGGCAACCATTCTATCAGTATTAAATTGCGGAATAATTGTTTCAATCGAACTGCGAATTTTTTCAATCCATTTTTTCGGCAATCCATTTGAGTCGCGTTCATAAAATTCAGGTATTAAATTCTCACTTAAAATTTCATAAAGTGCATTGCTATCAAAATTATCCTGCTCAATTTCATTTTCAATTTTAATTTCATTTCCAATTGCAAAACCATTTTTCCCATTAAACGCCTCGGGCCACCAACCATCGAGAATACTGCAATTTAGCCCGCCGTTAAAGGCGATTTTCTGCCCACTCGTACCGCTTGCTTCGTGCGGTCGACGAGGATTATTAAGCCAAACATCGGCGCCAGAAATTAAATAACGCGCAATGTGCATGTTGTAATTTTCGATAAAAATAACTTTGCCTTCGAATTTTTTTACAAATTGATTTATTTGATTTATGAAATTTTTTCCCGGTTCATCTTTTGGATGCGCTTTGCCAGAAAAAATAAATTGAACTGGTTTAGATTTGTTATTAAATATTTTTTCGATTTTTTCGATTTCAGAAAATATAAGTGGTGCTCTTTTGTATGTTGCAAATCTGCGTGCAAAACAAATTGTTAAAGCATCGGGGTTTAAGTTTGCAAAATAATTTTTATTTACAAATCCGATTAAATCTTTTCTCAGTTTGCATCTTAAATTCCAAATTTCTTCATCGCTTACTTGTTTTAAAATGTCTGTCCAAATATTTTTAGAAGTAAATTTTTCATTCCAAGATTGTCCAAATTTATTTTCCCAAAACTTCAAACTTGGTGTGCGACTCCAACTCTCAACATGAATTCCGTTAGTTATAAAATCTATTGGAACATTTCCCACTTCTGTTTTAAATAAATCTTTCCACATTTCGCGACTAACTTCTGCGTGAAGTTTGCTGACTCCATTTGCAAATTTAGAAACGCGCAATGCTAAAACAGTCATCGTAAAAAGTTCGTTAATGTCGTTTGTAATTTTTCCAAGCGCAATTAAATCTGAAATTAAAATTTTTGACTTTTTCGAAAATCTTGAAAAATAATTACTCATCATTTCAACGGAAAATCTATCGTGCCCTGCTGGCACAGGTGTGTGTGTTGTAAAAAGTATTTGCGATTTTATTTTTTCAAGTGCAGTTTTTAAATCATCGCCTTGCAAAATAAATTCTTTTAGTAATTCAAAAATTAAAAACGCAGAGTGCCCTTCGTTTATATGAAAACAACTCGGTTCAATTTCTATTGCACGAAATAGTCGAACGCCACCAATTCCTAAAAGAATTTCCTGCATTATGCGAGTGTTGTTATCTCCACCATAAACATGCGCAGTAATAGATTTAAATTTTTCTAAATTTTCACTGATGTTTGTATCGAGTAAATAAATTTTACTTTTACCAACATTTAAAAGCCAAGTTTGAAAAAAAACTTTTTCGTTGCCAATTTCTATTTCGCACAAAATTCTTTCACCATTTTTTTTTGTAACAAGTTCCAATGGAAGATTTTTTGGATTTGCGTTACGATAAATTTCCGTTTGTTTGCCATCAATAATTTTTTGCTCGAAATAACCCTCATAATAAAAGAGAGAAACACCGACAAATGGCAATCCCAAATCGCTTGCAGATTTTGTGTGGTCGCCAGATAAAATTCCAAGTCCGCCAGAATAAATTCTGAGCGACTCGTGAAAGCCAAACTCAGAAGTGAAATATGCTATTGGGTTTGTTATCTCTTTCGCGTTTTTACTTGCCCAAGTTTGATTGTTGTTTAAATAATTATTGAGATTATTTTCTGCAGAAAAAATTCTTTTACTAAACTCGGGAGAATTTATTTTTGTAATTTCTTCTTCGGTAATATTATTTAATAATTCAACCGGATTGTGATTTGACTCGTCCCATTTTCGGTTAAATAATTCTGCGAAAAGATTTTTCGCATCAACATTCCAACTCCAATAAAAATTTTGTGAAAGCAGTCTTAAACTTTCGAGTACATTTTTCTGCATTGTCTTTTTAAATTAGGGAATTATTATTTTAACTGGCTCTGAATTTTCGCGTAACCCGGTTTTAGGATTTCGTAAATAATTTTGAGTCTATCTTTGTGAGGAATAAAAGCGCTCTTCATAGCATTGATTGTAAGTTTTTCTAAATCGTGTAAAGTTAAATTAAATTTTTTGTGAGCAATTTCATATTCATCAGTCAAAGTTATTCCACTCATCAATCGATCGTCGGTATTTAAAGTTAATCTGAATTTATATTTGTAAAAAATCGCAAACGGATGTTCTTCAATTTTATTTACAGCGCCAGTGTGAACATTGCTTGTCAAACAAATTTCAATCGGAATTCTTTTATCTAAAATATATTGCGCAAGTGTTCCCATCGAAACAACTTCGCCATTTTTAATTTTCATATCTTCAATTAGTCGTGTGCCATGTCCGATTCTGTGCGCACCACACCACTGAATTGCCTGCCAGATAGATTCTTTTCCAAATGCTTCGCCCGCATGAATTGTAATATTAAAGTTTTCTCTTTGAATAAAATGAAAAGCGTCAATATGTTTTTTTGGAGGATAGCCACCTTCTTCGCCAGCCAAATCAAAACCAACAACTCCCTGATTTCGAAAATCAACTGCAAGCTCAGCCATCTCAAGCGAAAGTGCTGGCTCCATATTTCTCATTCCGCAAATTATAACTCCAAACTCAACTCCAAAATCTTTTTTTCCTTTTTCGAGTCCTTTTAAAACTGCTCGAACAACCTTCGGAAGAGTTAATCCTTTGTTGATGTGCAAAATCGGCGCGAAGCGAGTTTCAAAATAAACAACTCCGTCGAGTTTCATATCTTCAACTGTTTCGTAAGCAACTCTCTCGAGCGCTTCTTCGGTTTGCATCACACCACAAGTATGCTCAAAGCCTTCTAAAAAAAGTGGAAGTGAGCCCCGTTGCGCTCCTCTTTGAAACCATAAATCTAATTCTTTTGGATTTGTTGTCGGAAGTTTATCGTAACCTTGTGCTTTTGCAAGTTCGATTATAGTCTTTGGGCGAACTCCTCCATCGAGGTGATCGTGCAAAAGTACTTTTGGTAATTTTCTTAAAATATCTTTTGATAGTTTTGGCATTTTATCTTCCTTTTGCATACAACTTTACAAAAATATTACAAATTATTCAACAAAATAAATCTTTTTTTGATGTTTGATAAAATAAATATTTTCAAAATGATGTTGCATTTTTCAATTTATTATAGTTTATTGTACTCATTAACACCGGGGTAAACAGATTTGAAGTATCATAAAATTAAGTTGATGTATTTCAAAATCTAAATTACCGAAAGGAGGTGAATCTAGTGCTAGATACAATTCTTCAAGGTGCAGTAACTTTTGTTTTGTTGCGCGAATTGCTTGGTTTGGTAAATGTTAGCTTGCCAGAAAAATACAGCTGGGCAATCTGGGGTCTTTTGACATGTTTGGGTTGGTGGGTCGTCAGTACATACCTCGGCGCATATTGGAGTTGGATGGCGTTGTTTGCAGTTGGTGCTTATTGTACAAAATGCAAATGATTTAATTAATTCCATCTGATGTTTTATAAATGGACATGTTTTGATAAAAAGCATGTCCATTTTTATTTTTAGATAGAGAAAGATTTTAGTAAATTTAAATATGAAAAAATTTCTTACCCCAAAATTTATAAATAAATACACAAATATTTACCGTGCCGAAGGATTGAAAGGATTATTCCGAGCTGGAGGATGGAGACTTTTAATTGCATTTTTTTTCTTTTATTTGATTCGTGATACAATTATTTATTTAATTATTCCATACTTAGCTGTGCGTGGATGTGGATTAGTTTAAAATGGAACTCTTTGAAGAAAAAAAAGATTTCAAAAATAATTTTGCGCCACTTGCCGAAAGAGTTCGACCGAACTCGCTTGGCGATTTTGTTGGACAAAAACAGATTTTAGGAAACGGAAAAGCTCTTTCAATCCTCTTAAATAAATTAGAAATACCTTCGATTATTTTTTGGGGACCGCCAGGAAGTGGAAAAACAACACTTGCGCGAATAATATCTAAAATCTTAAAAAGAGAATTTCATCAACTTAATGCTGTTTCAAGTGGTGTGAAAGAAGTTCGTTCTATTATAGAAATTGCTGAACGAAAATTAAAAACTCAAAATAAAAAAACAATATTATTTATTGATGAAATCCATCGCTTCAATAAATCTCAACAAGACGCACTACTTCACTCAGTTGAAGAAGGAATTATAACTTTAATTGGCGCAACAACTGAAAACCCATCTTTTGAAGTTATTTCGCCACTACTTTCTCGCTCAAGAGTTTTTGTTTTAGAGCCACTTTCAAAAAATGATTTGGAAGAGTTAATCTTTCGCGCAATAAAAAATGATTCTGCTTTTTCAAATCTGAAAATAAATTTTGAGGAAGATTCGTTAGATGCGTTAATAAATTTTTCTGGTGGCGATGCGAGAATGCTTTTAAATGCTTTTGAAATTGCAATTCAAATTACGCCTGAAAATAATCAAAATGAAAAAAATGTAACCCATCAAATTATTGAAGAGGCATTTCAAAAAAAACTTTTGCGTTACGATGCGAATGGAGAAGAACATTACAATACAATTTCAGCATTCATAAAAAGTTTGCGCGGAAGCGACCCCGACGCTGCAATTTATTATTTAGCGCGAATGCTTGAATCTGGCGAAGATATTTTATTTATTGCACGACGAATGATTGTTTTGGCAAGCGAGGACATCGGTAATGCAAATCCGCAGGCGCTTGTAGTTGCAACGAGTTGCGCAAATGCAATTCATCAAATCGGTATGCCAGAGGCGAGAATTATTTTATCTCAAGTTGCAATTTATTTAGCATCGAGCCCAAAAAGTAATTCATCGTACATTGCAATTGAAAAAGCTTTGAGTGATGCAAAAAATCTTCCGCAATATTCAATTCCACTTCATTTACGAAATGCTCCGACAAAATTAATGAAAGAATTCGATTATGGAAAAGATTACAAATACGCACACAACTTTAAAGATAATTTTGTTGAACAACAATTTTTGCCCGACGAAATAAAAGATAAAATTTATTATTCCCCAACCCAAAACGGTGAAGAAAAAATAATTAACGAACGACTCAAAAAATTTTGGAAAAAGAGAAATTTGTAATACCCTTAAAATTCATCAATAAATTCAACTTAAAACCCTAATTAATGTTAAAAAATTATCAACTATTTAGAATTTATTGTTTTATGCTTGCTTTTTATATTGCAAAGAATTAAGTTACATTATTAAAACAAATAAGGAGATATTTATGAAAAAGATATTTTTCCTTGCTTCCGTTTTATTGTTAAACAACCTGCTTTTATCTCAACCAAACTACACACCAAAAATGTTTTATACATTTAGTTATCCTATTGGGCAATTAACAGATAGAGGTGGCGGAACAAATGTAAGTGGTGGCAATTGGGTTGATACATCTGGAACTGGAAATTACATTCAAGTTGTTGCAGGAACTTTAAGACATCCGTCTTATCCGATGATAAATGGAAATAAAATAAAAATTATTTCTACAACTGCAAGCGCCGAAGATGTTTGGAGAAATTTCCAAGCAGAAAGTTTAAAAACTGTTTATGTCTCTTTTTTATTTCAATTAATTGATACAACATTACTTGCATCAAATTCAATCACATCCTCAGAATATTTTATTGGTGTACTTGCCAGCACTCAAACTACTGCGTACGGAGCAAGAATGTATGCAAGAAAAGGAACTGGAAATAATTTTCAACTTGGTATTCGCGCAACAACAAATTCTTCCTCAACTACTCTTGTAAGTTGGTTTAATCAAAATTTATCTTTGGATGAAGCGCACTTAATTTTATTTTCATATACTTTTGTTGATCCGAAAATTACAGTTGCTGGAAGTGGAAACGATACAGTAAAACTTTGGATTGATCCTTCTTATCCTGATCCTGACCACATGCCAATGCCAAATGCAATTTCTGTTGCAACTGGCGGATATGAACAACCTAACATCGGAAGAATTTTTATTAGACAAGGATATTCTGCGGCTGGAGGTTCAACACCGAATGCATTCATAACAAATATTTTAGTTGACACAGTTTTAAGAAATTTAAATACTGGAGGAGATAATCAAATATTAAAATTTAGAATTGATTCTTTGAACTTTGAAAATTTCGCTGGACCTATAATGATAGGAACAGGAGGAGCAAGAGCATATTTAAATTATAATTGGGGACAAAACACAACAACTAATTGCATCGAAGAAAACTTACCAAATATTTCAAATCCGAGTACATTAAAATTTAAAATTTTTCGTGGTGATTTAACTGCATTTAAGTCATTTACAATGGATTTACCAGTTGGGCAATTAAATGGCGATGAAAGGGTGTATGGAATTGATAGTGGATATATTTCAGAAAATAATGTGCCAAAATTAATATTTAGCCAAATCGTATGGCTTCAAAAAAGTCTTTATCAAATTAATGAAACCAAACTTGAAGGATTTGCAACAATTGATACATTGCGTAGTGATCCACAATGGCTTGATGCAATTGGAAGGCAAAATAAATCTTTAGATTTTAGGGCGAATAGTTCGAGTTTAGTCATCCAAGGAGCAGTTGGTTATTATTCTGGTGATATTTCAATTTTTACAGCAACAAATGTAATTGGAAAATTTGCAAAAACCACACAGGTAGATAGTACAGATTTTACAAATATAAATTCTGATAATAGCAGACCAGTACCGATTAGCGCAATTTTTACTCCAAGTCCTACATATTTTGCAAACCCAAATGAAAATAATGCAACATGGGGAAAACGATTATTTGCTGGATATTTACTTGGCGGTTTAACAGGTGACCAAGAGTTTAGAGATGAAGTTTTAAGAGATACAATAAATAAATTTATTTATCCTCTTAATGTATTTTTTGGCGGAACTCATAGTTCATATCGAGCAAAATTAAAATTAAATTTACAGCAATTGCTAACTATGTATCAAGATAGCTTGCAATATGTTGGAATTTACGAAGAGAAATCTAGTGATTCATTGCCAAGGCGCATTCGAAATAGTCGAATAAAATATATTCAACCTTATACTTTATTAATTGATTCAGTTCAGCGAGATGGGATAATATCTTATTACTTCACAAAGAGAAGTAGAAGTGGAACTACGAATGTTGGTAATGATAGAAATAATATTCCAAAAGATTTTGCATTATTGCAAAATTATCCTAATCCATTTAATCCGACAACAAATATTGTTTACAGATTGAGTGAAGAATCAAATGTTGAAATTGAAATTTATAATGTTTTAGGAAAAATAGTTGAGTCAGCAAATATTGGAAAAAATAAAGCTGGAACACATAATTATTTATTCAAAGCAAATAATATAAGTTCTGGAATTTATTTTTATAGAATTACTGCAAAATTGCAAAACAAAATATTTATCGATACAAAGAAGATGTTATTAATAAAATAGATTTGGCTGTAGTCATGCTGAGTTCGTACAAGTTACTCTTCGATAAATCACGCTTAGCGTGATGGCGCCAAAGGCACTCACTCAGAGTGACGATGACTCATAATAATAACCCCAGACTTTAGTCTGGGGAAAAGTCTCCACACATTCTCTCGGACTTTAGTCCAAAGCAATGTGGCTAACAAATTCTCGGCAATTGTTCACCAGAAATCATATCTACAACTCGATCTCCACCAATTGAGGTTTGCATCACCACTACGCCAGAATGATTTGCAATTACTTCTCCAATAATTGCAGAATTTTTTCCAAGCGGATGATTTTGCATTGCGGCAAGAATATTTTCAGCATCATTTGAATCAACTATCGCAATTAATTTTCCTTCATTTGCAACATACAAAGGATCGAAACCAAGAATTTCGCAAGCGCTTTTAACTATTGGATTAATAGGAATTGATTTTTCGTGAATGTGAATTCCAAGGTTTGAAGATTTTGCAAGTTCATTTAATGTACTTGCAACACCACCTCGTGTCGGATCGCGCAAAATACGAATTTTTGAAGAGGCAGAAAACATCGTTTCAACAAGCCCATTTAATGCGGTAGTATCCGAACAAATCTCAGACTCAAATTCCAATCCTTCACGCACAGACATTATTGCCATTCCGTGATCAGCAATTGTTCCGCTTAAAATAATTTTATCGCCAACTTGCGCTTGTGTTGGATGAATATTTCGTCCACTTGGAATTAAACCAATTCCCGAAGTAGTAATAAAAAGTTTGTCAGCTTTTCCGCGCGGAACAACTTTTGTATCGCCTGTTACAATTTTTACTCCAGCGTTTTGTGCGGCAATATTCATCGAAATAACAATCGCATTTAATTCTTGCGTATCCATTCCTTCCTCAATTATAAATGATGCAGAAAGATAAAGTGGTTTTGCGCCACACATTGCAATATCGTTCACTGTTCCATTCACAGCCAACTCGCCGATATTTCCTCCAGGAAAAATTATTGGACTTACCACATACGAATCTGTTGAAAAAGCAAGTCTGGAATTTTCAATTTCAAACATTGCGCCATCGTGAAGTTCGTCGAGTAGTTCGTTGGAAAAATTTTTCTTAAATATTTGTTCGATAAGTGTTTGAGATAATTTTCCACCTCCACCATGAGCAAGAACAATCTGTGGATAATTAGAAAGCGGAAGAGGACAGGAAAGATTTTCTAAAATATTTTTTGTCATAGTTTTTTTAAATTAAATTATTATACACTTTGAATAAAAAAAATATTGTCATGCTGAGTAAGTCGAAGCATGACTTCTCATAATAACCCCAGACTTTAGTCTGGGGAAAAGTCTCCACACATTCTCTCGGACTTTAGTCCAAAACATTGTGGCTAAAGTCGAAGACTTGTCGCAGACTCACCGAAGAGTGAGATTCCCGCTAAAATACTGTGGGAATGACACTAAGTTTTTTTCCAAAAATATTTTATTCATTTCTTCTAAAATTATAATATGCCGCACACGCACCTTCGGATGAAACCATCGGTGCGCCAAGTGGATTTTCTGGCGTGCATTCTTTTGCAAACGCAGAACACTCAAACGGTTTTTTCATTCCACGCAATACTTCTCCAGCAATGCAAAGTGGAGACTCTTCGGCGTTGATGTGCCCGAGTGAAAATTTTTTCTCTGCATCAAATAATTCAAATTCTTTTTTTAATCCATAACCACTCATTGGGATTTCGCCAATGCCACGCCATTTTCTATCTGTTATTTTAAAAACACGAAAAATTGCTTCTTGTGCAATTCGGTTTCCTTCTTGGCTCACTACTCGGGAATATTGATTTTCAACACCGCATCGACCAGATTCAAGTTGAGTAATTACCATTAACATTCCATGCAAAATATCAATTGGTTCAAATCCAGTTACAATTATCGGTACTTTATATTTTTCGCAAAGTGGGAAATATTCATTGTAACCCATTATTGTGCAGACATGTCCTGCGGCGAGAAATCCTTGCACGCGATTATTTGGAGAGGATAATATCGCTTCAATTGCTGGTGGAACAAGAACATGCGAACATAGAATTGAAAAATTTTTTAATCCACGACGATGCGCTTCCCAAACTGCCATTGCATTTGCGGGGGCAGTTGTTTCAAATCCGACTGCAAAAAAAACAATTTCTTTATCTCGATTTTTTTCTGCAATTGAGACTGCATCAAGTGGCGAATAAACAATTCGCACATCGCCGCCACTGGCTTTTACTTGCAACAAATCTTTTTTTATTCCTGGCACACGAAGCATATCGCCAAACGAAGTAAAAATAATATTTGATTGCGACGCAAGGACGATTGCTCGTTCAATCATTTCAAACGGCGTTACGCAGACTGGACATCCGGGACCATGAACGATAGAAATTAAAGAGGGAAGAAGTTTTTCTAAACCAGATTTTACGATTGAGTGTGTTTGTCCGCCGCATACTTCCATAATTATCCACGGCTTAGTAGTTATAGAATGAATTTTTTCTGAAATTTTTTTTGCAGTTTCAGGATCGCGGTATTCATCTAAATATTTCATTGCGGCTCATCTGTTTTTAATTCATCAAGCGCATCTCCCATTTTCTGAAAAAGTTCGAGAGATTCGAGCGCATCTTTCTCATCTACTTTTGAAATTGCAAGTCCGACATGCACCAAAACATATTCGTCAACTTTTGCGTCGGGCATAAATTCGACGCAAATATTTTTTATGATTCCGCCGAAATTTACTTTTGCCATACGAGGAACGGATTCCATATCTATGGATTCTATTTTACCGGGAATTGCAAGACACATAATATTTCTCCTTTATTGTTTAAAAAATAATGTCATACTAAGTGAGCGTATTGTTCTATCACTCTTCGACAAGCTCAGAGTGACAATGTCATCCTAAATCTAACGAAAGATAACGATGTCATCCTGAGCCTATCCTCCAAAGGCGGATAAATCGAAGAGTGACTAATTAATTTACTTACATCACATTTGCGTAAACCTGCCCGAGCGAAATTCCTCCATCATTTGTTGGAATCCGTTGATGCCAATATGGAGTAAAATCATTTTTTCGTAATTCAACAATAGTTTGTTCGAGTAACAATTTATTTTGAAAACATCCACCCGATAAAACAATGCGAGATATTTTTATTTTCTTTGCCATTTCAACTATTAACATAGAAAGTGTATTGTGAAACTTTTTTGAAATATCAAAAATTTTATTTCCCAATGCAACATCTTTTAATAATTGAGTGAACATCGTTTCCCAATTCCACACAAACATTCCATCTTTTTCAATTATTGAAATCGGATAAAATTCCGTTGTTGTACTTTTGTACGCTAAAAATTCTACTTCCATCGCGGCTTGTCCTTCAAAAGAATTTTTCATCCTCACGCCAAGCATTGCCCCAACGGCATCAAAAATTCTTCCAATGCTTGTTGTGGTTGGGGAATTTATATCCTTTAAAATCATATCGATTATCATTTTTCTGTCGTTATCATTAAAACTTTTCTCAATTATTTTTGATTTATTAATACATCCATCGCCAAATATTTCATATAAAATTCCAACGGCACAACGACGCGGTTCTCGCACTGCGCTTTCTCCTCCGGGAAGTTTAAACGAACGAATAGTTCCAACTCGTGAAAATTTATTTTCTTTTACCAACACAGATTCACCTCCCCAAATTTTTCCGTCGGTTCCGTAACCAGTTCCGTCCCACGAAAATCCAAGCACGCTTCCTGTCAATTCATTTTCTGCCATGCACGATGCAATGTGTGCAAAATGATGTTGAAGAGGAATGATTTCTGCTTTTTGATTTTGCTGTGCCAATTCATTTTTTGCGATTGTTGTTGAAACATAAATTGGATGTAAATCGTGAGCAATAATTGATGGTGTAACTTTGTACAGCGATTGAAAATCCTGAATTGTTTTTCTAAATGTATTTAATGATTCGGGTGTTTCTAAATCTCCAATATGTTGACTAACAAAAATTGTATTATGATGCGCAAGTGCGATTGTATTTTTTAAATGTGCGCCAACTGCAAGAATTGGTTTTTCGATGTTGCGAGAAATTTGAATTGGTAGCGGCGCAAAACCACGCGCACGGCGTAAAACAAGTTCTCGCTCTTGAATAATTCGAACAATGGAATCATCGCAATATCTTTCAATCGGACGATTGTGAATGAGAAAATAATCTGCAATGAAATTTAATTTTTTTATCGCTTGAAGTTCATTTGTGCAAATTGGTTCATCGCTAATATTTCCACTTGTTGCAACAATCGGAATTTTCAACATCGAAAGTAATATATGATGAAGCGGCGTGTAGGGAAGCATTACACCAAGAAATGGATTTTGTGGTGCAACAGATGAAGCGATGTTGGAAATTTTATTTATTTTTTTAAGAAGAACAATTGGTGATTCGGGTGAAAGTAAAATTCGTTTTTCAATTTCTGAAATCTCACATTCTTTTTCTGCTTCACTGAGCGATTGGAACATTACTGCAAATGGTTTTTCTTCACGATGTTTTCGGCTACGCAATTTTTTAACAACATCGTCATTTCGCGCATCACACATCAAATGAAATCCTCCCAATCCTTTTACCGCAATAATTTTTCCTTGCAATAATAAATTGACAGCTCGGAGAATTGCATCGTGATTAGTTACTTCATTTTTTCCCTCGGGATTCCATAAATCCACATTTGGCCCACATTTTGCGCATGCATTTGGCTGTGCATGAAATCGTCTATTTGTTGGATCGTGATATTCTTTTTCACATTCATCACACATTTTAAAATTACTCATTGTCGTATTTTTCCTGTCATAAGGCAATGATTGAATAATTGTAAACCGCGGTCCACAATTTGTACAATTTGTAAATGGATACATATATCGGCGATTATTTAAATCAAAAATATCTTTTAAACAATCTTCGCATGTTGCGATATCGGGTAAAATAAAAACGCTTTTTTCTCCTTCGTCAAAACTTTCTTTGATTTCAAATTGAGTGAAATTTTTTGGAAAAAGGAAAGAAGATTCGCAACTATAAATAGAAGAAATTTTTGGTTTTTCAGAATTAATTCTCGAAAGAAATGTTTGAAGGATTTTTTGTTCACCTTCAACTTCAATCAAAACACCTTGCGAAGTATTTGAAACCCAACCGCATAGTTTCATTTCTGTTGCAAGACGAAATACAAATGGGCGAAACCCAACTCCTTGAACTGCTCCGCGAATTATTATTTTTAATCGAAGGAATTGAGTTGACATTTATTTTCAAATCAAATTCATTAGTGCAGAAATTATTTTGGTAGACACATCAATCTTTCATCGCTGAAACATTTTGCTCTAACCACAAACACCATTCGTTAATTCCATCGGATGAAGTGCAAGAAGTTGTAAATATTTTCAGCGATGGATTAATACTAAGCGCGTTTTGTTTTAGCGTTTCGATGTTTGAAGAAAGATAGGGAAGTAAATCAATTTTATTTATTATTAAAACTGAAGCATTGCGAAACATTGCAGGATATTTTAGCGGCTTGTCGTCTCCTTCGGTTGTGCTGATGACAACAACTTTGTGCGATTCTCCTAAATCAAAATTTGCCGGGCAAACAAGATTCCCAACATTTTCAATAATTAGTAATTTTGTTTCGGATAAATCAAGCGACTCAATTGCATCGCTAACAAGTTTTGATTCAAGATGACATCCGCCGTTGGTAATAATTTGTACAACTGGCACATTAAATTTTGCAACACGCTTGGCATCCAAATCTGTTTGCACATCTCCTTCAATCACAGCAATTGAAATTTTATCTTTGATTTGTTCCAGAGTTTTTTCAACCAAACTTGTTTTTCCCGAGCCCGGAGAACTGACAAGATTAATCGTAAAAATGTGATTGCTTAAAAATAATTCACGATTGCTTTTTGCAATCTGATCATTTTTTTCTAATACTTTGCGTTCGATGGTAATAATACTCATAGAATCCTCACTCTATTTAAAAAAATAACAAATCTTTGCTTTAATAATTAAGATACAACATCTTCCAATTCAATATCTACAACTTGGAGTTCATTCCCGGAAATTACTTTTGTGTTTGTACTTGCACAAGATGAACACAAACTTACGCCAAATTTATTTTGCTCGATTGCGTTACAATCTTGGCATTGCAAAGTAAATGGGATTTTCTGAATAACAAGTTTAGCATTTTGTAATTCAGATTCCGCAATGATTGCGGAAAAAGAAAATTCCAACGAGTCTGCAATTACACCGGAAATTTCTCCGACTTTAACATTTACAAATAAAACATTTGTCAATTGTTCTTTGGGAACATTTTGCTTTACGGTTTCAACGATACTTTGAGCGATAGAAAGTTCGTGCATAATTTTGTAAATCTATGTTAGTTTGATTTCATTATTTAAAATTTCAAAAACAATTCGCTCAATTTCCGAAATGGATTCTTGAACTTTGGGAGATAATTCCATCATCATAGGTTGAATACTACTTATTGAAATTGTAATTAAATAAATTTTTGGTAAAGCAGAAATCAAAACGGAAGATTCAATCAAATCGCGCAAACCAATTTCGTGCGCACTTAGTGTCTTCGGAAAATCGGAAGAAAATTTTGGTTGCAATAATCGGACTGTGCCATCTGGTTCGCCATCCATCGTTGCATCAATTAAAATAATTGTTGGATAATCTTGGAAAAGTGAAAGCAGATGAAATCCACCTGTGCCACCATCAAGCAACTCAACATTAGATGGAAATTTTTTTGGAAGTAATTTATTTATTGCATGAATACCAATTCCTTCATCGCCCAATAAAATATTACCAATGCCGAGAACTAAAATATTTTTAGAAGAATTCATAATTGAATTTATATTTTTTTAATCCTAACCTTTAACTGACAGGTAAAATATACGATTGGTTTTAATCAGAATAAAGAAAAACAAAAGAGCAGGCAAAAATTTAAATTGCTCTTTTTGAGGTTTTCAGAAATTAATTTTCAATATTATGTTGATAGCTAAAAAATCATAGCCACCAAGACACAAAGACACGAAGTTGAACACAAAGAAAAATAATTTTATATGTCGCTCCGATGGAGCTTTTAGAATAATAATTATCGTCATAAGCACCGTAGGTGCGTACTGTTTGTAGTTCTATTTACATAAAAATTTTTAAACTCCTTTAGGAGTAACCTGTACAATTTTTAAATCAAAAACCACAATTGTCATTCCCACATGTGAGCACCCATAGCGGACTTGTCGAAGAGTGACGGAAAGACTTTCCAAGTTTCAAAAACTTGGAAAGTCTATTCTACAAATTAATAACCCCGAGATTTATCTCGGGGAGAAAATAAAAAAACAATTTCGGCTCTCCTTCGGTGAGTCTGCGACAAGTCTTCGACTTTAGCCACATTGTTCTGGAATAAAGTCCGAGAGAATTTGGATAGATAAAACCCCAGACTAAAGTCTAGGGTTATTTATTTTTTAAAATCCAATTGGTGACTGATTAATTCGCTACAGCGAATGTATCGAAGTCACTTTGAAATTATCATTCCCAAATTATTTTACTTTTTTTTATCATCTTCTATAAATTTCCATCCGCCAACTATTGATGATGTAACTCCACGACCTTCAATATAATCATGATAGAAAACAAGGTAGATGTGAATCATCGAAAAGATTACAAAGAACCATAATGAAATGTGATGCCACTGACGAACGGCAAAATCTCCACCCATTAGTGGAATAATCCACGCAAACATTTTTGGAAGAAATGATGTACTCATTGCAGAATACATTCCAAATCCGGTAATGCACTGAAAAAGAAATGCAAGAAATGTAATGAAGTATGTAAAACCTGCAAGCGAATTGTGTCCGATTGATTCCAACGGTTTTCCTTTTGCGTGAATAATATCAATACGAAGAACATCTTTCATTTCTTTCCACTGATTTTTTTTCAGAGGAATAAAATTTTTCCAATTTGCAAATCGATTTCCAACAAAGCCCCAGTAAATTCGATAAACAAAATTAAAGAAAAAGAAAAATGCGGAAACAAAATGTATAAATCGCACTGTTCCAAACCAATAACTCGCTGAGGCCTCAGCGCTCATCTGTAATGCAATTGGTCTTCCGATGAGATATCCAGTAATTATAAGTAGAACAATACTCAATGCATTTATCCAATGATAAAGGCGGACTGGAAGTTGCCACACATAAATTCTACGAACATTTTCTTTGTTCATATTCGCCTCCTACATTGTATTAAATTGGTGAATGTATCGTCCTTTTTCATCGTACACATGGACAGCACATGCCAAGCATGGATCGAACGAATGAATTGTTCGTAGAATTTCCAGCGGTTGATCTGGATTTTTTACTGGCGTACCGATTAGCGCAGATTCATAAGCAGACATCTGTCCTTTTGGATCTCGCGGAGAAGCATTCCAAGTGCTCGGAACAACCAATTGATAATTATCAATTTTTTTATCTTTGATAACAATCCAGTGAGCAAGTGCGCCGCGTGGTGCTTCTGTTAATCCGACACCTTTTGCTTCGGTAGGCCAAGTACTTGGATCCCATTTTTCATTATTGAAAGTTCGTGTATCTCCATTTTTAATATTGCTTAATAATTGTTGATAAATTTCTGTCGACCATCCAGCAACAAGTTTAGTTTCTAATCCACGAGCGGCAGTTCTGCCAAGCGTTGAAAAAAGTGCGCCGACAGGAACATTTAAAGTTTTTAATGCCCATGAAACAACATCAACAAATTCTTCTCGCCCAGATGCAAAACCAACAAGCACTCGAGCAAGTGGTCCAACTTCCATTGGTTGACCTTTCCATCGCGGAGTTTTTAGCCAACTATATTTTCCTTCAACATTAAGATGGTCGTACGGAGGTTTCGGTCCAGTGTAATTTAAATTTGTTTCACCAACCCATGGATGTTTTCCATTTACATCGCCATCGGAATATTCGTACCACGAGTGAGCAATAAATTCTTGAATCTGCTCGGCATCTTTTCCATCAACAGGATGAACTTTGGAGATATCGCGATTTAAAATAATTCCTCGCGGAAATTTAAATTTTGAAATATCACCGTAACCATTCATCGGCAAATCGCCATACGAAAGATAATTAGAAAGTCCGCCACCAATTCCACCCCAATCCAAATAATACGGAGCAACGGCAAGTAAATCTGGTATGTAGACTTGTTCGATAAATGCTTGCGCTTCATTAAATAATGTTCCAACATACGCGAGGCGTTCAGCATTTAGTGCATTTGCTTCATCAATATTAATTGCACAAGGTACGCCACCGACAAGATAATTTGGATGTGGATTTTTTCCGCCAAAAATTGCGTGAACTTTTACAATTTCTTTTTGCCATTCCAATGCTTCAAGATAGTGAGCAACTCCGAGCAAATTTATTTCTGCAGGAAGTTTGTACGCGGCGTGTCCCCAATATCCATTTGCAAAAATTCCGAGTTGACCGCTATTAACAAATGCGGCAATTCGTTTTTGAACATCAGAAAAATAACCGGGCGAACTTTTTGGCCATCGAGAAATGCTTTGAGCAATTTCCGAAGTTTTTTTCGGATCAGCTTTTAATGCGCTGACAACATCAACCCAGTCTAAAGCGTGTAAGTGATAAAAATGCACAACATGGTCTTGCATATATTGAGCGCAAAACATTAAGTTGCGAATTAATTCTGCATTTGGTGGAACGGTTATGCCAACTGCATCTTCAACAGTACGAACAGATGCAAGCGCGTGAACGGTTGTGCAAACGCCACAAACTCGTTCGGTAAATGCCCACGCATCACGGGGATCGCGTCCTTTTAAAATTGTTTCGATACCGCGAACCATTGTTCCGCTACTATAAGCGTCAACAATTTTTCCGTTTTTAATTTCAACTTCGATGCGAAGATGACCTTCAATGCGAGTAATTGGATCAACAACAATTCGAGTAGACATTAGACACCTTCCTTTTCTTCACTCTTGTGAATATTTTCAGAAATAAATTTTTTCTTTTTTATATTTGTTGTAATTGCGTGAGCTGTGATTCCAACTGCAGTCGCAACACCAAGTGCAACTCCAACGGTATCGGCAGTGGATTCAATTCCAAATCCGGGGAACGATGCAAGATGTTGATAGAATGGACCATTATCCCAGAAATTTTTCTCACTGCAACCAATACATCCATGACCAGATTGAATTGGATAACTAACTCCTTCATTCCATTTTATTACACCGCAGGAATTGTAAGTAACAGGTCCTCTGCAACCAACTTTGTACAAACAATATCCGCGTTTTGCATTTTCATCATCAAAAGTTTCGACAAATAAACCAGCATCATAATTTGGTCGGCGATAACAAGTGTCGTGTACGCGGCGAGAGTAAAATGCTTTTGGTCTTCCGAGTCCATCAAGTTGAGGGATGCGATCGAATGCAAGTAGATGCACAATTGTTCCTGCCATAACTTCTGCAATCGGAGGACAACCTGGAACATTGATTATTGGTTTACCAGAAATAATTTTATGAATCGGAGTTGCTTCTGTTGGATTTGGTTTTGCGGCTTGCACACATCCGTGTGTTGCACAATTTCCCCACGCAACAATTGCTTTTGCATTTTCTGCCGCCTCTTTAACTATATCTAACATTGTTCTGCCACCAATGCAACAATAAACTCCATCATTGCCAAGCGGAACAGAACCTTCAACCAACATTAAATATTCGCCTTTGTATTTTTTCATTACCGCATGCATTGCTTCCTCTGCCTGAAAACCGGCGGCGGCTTGTAATGTTTCAGAATAATCCAACGATATTTTATCGAGAATTAAATCTGATACAATTGGATGCGATGAACGAATAAATGATTCACTGCAACATGTACACTCTTGTCCGTGAAACCACAAAACGGGTATGCGTGGTTTTGTATCCATTGCGTGTAGAAGTTTACCAATACCAGATGCTTCGATACCAGTTAACGCTCCCATCCACGCACAAAACTTTACAAAATCTCTGCGAGAATATCCTTTTACTTGGGCATGTTCCCACATTGTTAATGATGATTCACTCATGTGTTCCTCCTAATGTGTGATTGAAATTAATTGCATTGATTGAAAAAGAAATTTCGATTGTTGCTTCATCGCCAAGACGAGCCTCTTTAATATTTTCAAATTTTAAAGTAAATGGTTTGATGAGCATCGTGGTAACAAATTTATTTTCTTGTTGGAAAACTTCAACTACTTCTCCGGTTATCGAGGTTTGATATATTTGTGCTGTTGAAGAAATATTCATTATGCATTATGAAGTTATTTATCATAGTGCAATAATTGTGCCAAATATATTTTGCGATTATATAAATGTTTTATGAGGAAGGGAAATAAGAAAAAACGGGTTTCCGTTAAATGATGAACGGGTTTCCGTTAGTAAATTGGAATAGATTTTCCAAGTCTTTGAGACTTTGAAAATCTTGTTTTTCTAATTTTCCAAATTATATTTTTTTAAACGATGAGTTGGTTTCTGTTGGTGGATAGACTTTCAAAGTTTTTAAAACTTGGGAAGTCGTATATTTTAAAGGTTTTTATTCCTCGATTACAAAATCAGATATGTCAATTTTGGAAGAAAGATTTTTATGAAAATCAGTGAAATCATTTTTACCACCAAACCATTTCAACAGCTCATTTTTTTGAATTTTTGTAGGTTGCTCATTCACAATAGCTTTATATGAACTCCACTGATACAACCGTAAATCGTTGGTAAAGCCATGATGCACTGGATTATTATGGATATAGAATATTAAAGATGCAAAATATTTGTCGCTCGTAATTTCTTTTCGCCGAAAATATTTTTGAAACAAACTACCGGTGCGTGTTTCTTGTTTATTGATGGCTTTTGAATACGCCAAAAAAAACTTTCTACATTGTTCGCTGACAATTTTGTTTTCTAAATTTTCCAAGATAGATTTTCCAAGTCTTAAAGACTTGGAAAATTTTTCGTTTTCTTTTATACTTGGAAAGTCTTGTTGATCTTTCACTCTTATCATAAAATGAAAATGATTCGGCAATAAACAATAGGCGAAAGTATCAAAATATGATGAAAGATAAGAATCATATTTGGAAAGAAAATACCGATAATTTTCATTTTTATAAAAAATATTACATCCATCATTTCCGCGATTGTAGATATGATAATACCTACCTGGTTCTAGCGGTACAAGAAAATTTGTCGGCATAATTATTATTTTCTTTTTAAACTGTCCAAGTTTAAACTTGGAAAATCTTGCTCTTTTATTATTCCAAATTATATTTTTTCAGTTTGTCGCGGAAAGTTGATGTGCTGAGATTTAAAATTTTTGCGGCTTGTGATTGGTTGTTGCTGGATTTTTGAAGTGCTTGTTTAAGAAGATTCATTTCAAGGCAATTCATCACTTCATCAAAAGACATTTTTTCATCAACCAAACAACGGTTGCATGCTTTCAAAATAGAATCGAAAGAATTTGAGGAATTGATTTCGGGAGGAAGATTTTTTGGTGTGATGACATCATTTGAAAACATTGCTATTCGCTGAACAATATTTTTCAACTCACGAATATTTCCCGGCCAATCATACGAAGTCAACAACTGCATTGTTTCATCGGTAATAGAAATTGTTCTATCCGGGACATAGCGTTGAAGAAAATGATTAACTAATAATGGAATATCCTCTTTGCGATTTTGAAGTGGAGGAATAATTATCGGCACAACATTAATGCGATAATATAAATCTGAGCGAAAAAGATTTCGTTCAACTAATTCTTTCAAATCAATTTTTGATGCGCAAACAACACGCATATTAATTGAAATTGATGTTGTTCCTCCAACTCGTGTCAACTCATGAAAATCTAAAACGCGTAAAAGTTTTGCTTGCAAATGAATTGGGAAATCATCGATATCATCTAAAAAAATTGTTCCATTGTTGGCAATTTCGAACAACCCTTTTTTTTCTGTTCCTGCGCCAGTGTACGCACCTTTTTCGTGACCAAATAATTCGCTTTCTAATAATTCAGCCGACAACGAAGCGAGTGCAACTTTTACGAATGGGAAATTTGCGCGTGGACTTTTTTTGTGAATGAACTCTGCAAATAATTCTTTGCCAACTCCTGTTTCACCAACCAACAAAACTGAAGAATCCGATTTAGCCGCAGTTTCAACTTGCACTAACAGATTACGCATAATATCACTTTGAGCAATAAGCGTTAAAGTCGATCTATATTCCATTTTTTTTCTTTCGTATAAATGTAGAAAAGCCAAATGGAAAAAGCAAACTTTTTACAATTAACAGTTTACAATGAACAATTAACAATAATCATTTAACAATAAAAAATATTTTCAATAACTGATAACTGTTTATTGTTAAATGATTTTTTTTATTTTATCTTTGTATAAATAATTTGCACCCGTAGCTCAACTGGATAGAGCATCGGTCTTCGAAACCGAGGGTTGTGGGTTCGATTCCCTCCGGGTGTACTAATTAATCTTTCGGGCTGTAATTTGGGACTTTTCCTTGCGCGTGTTGATAAAGCGGGGAATCCAGATTTTCAAATCTTTTTAAATATTCTTCTTTTGAAATTGAGTTTTTCCAATTTCCACTTATAACTGCAAACGATGTAACTACAAAAAATATTCCAACAACAATTAATCCAAAATTAAAATTACTTAGCGATTTACTTTTTGTTTGAGTTCTTAAATCCAAAGTATTTTTTACAGGGCAAACCTCAACGCAACTTAAACAAGCAGTGCATTCATCGCTCCAAACTTGATTTACTTTGTGAACTTTTACATTTGCGGGACAAATTTTTGTGCAAAGTTCGCAATCGATACAACTTGTTTTATTGCGACTGATTTTTATTGGCGATAAGAAACTCAGAAATCCTAAAAACGCACCGTAAGGACATAAATATCTGCACCAAAAATTTTTTATTACAATTGAAAATAAAATTAAAATTAAAATTACAATCACTGAAAACGAACTTATCTCTGCAAAAAAAAGATACATTTTTATATCGGCAACTTTATTGTACGGACTGTAAATAAAAAGATTTAATGACTCGACGCTCATTGTTGCAATTGCCCAAACAAAAAATAATAGCAAAAGATATTTTATTGACCTTAGTGGTAAATCCAACCAAACAGAAACGGTTAAATTTTTTTTGAAAATCTTTTTTCCAAATTTCCAAAGCGACTCGCTGATTGTACCAACAGGACAAAGCCAACTACAAAAAGATTTTTTTGTAAAAATTCCTATTAAAGCAATCGCAATAAAAATAAAAAGTCCCGACGGATGAATTGTATTTACAATTCCAGTTTCAATCCAATACTTTAAACTTATCAATGCGCTGATTGGGAGAAAACTTTCAACTCCGGGAGGTCGTTCAACAAAAATTGATTTTTCATTTGACAAACCCCATTTTACAAATAGATGAAACTCAACACCAATCCAAAAAATAAGTGCAAGAAATAAAAATTGAACTACTTGTCGCAAAAACTGCGAATCATTTTTTAATTTTAAAATAAAATATTTAAATGGATTTATTTTTTCTTTTATTTTAAAAGGTCGGCGTCGCTCGGATGGTGGAATTTTTCTCAGATTTAAAACTTCTTCGTTCATAATTTTACATATAACTTTGAAGCGCTTTCATATAATGTGCTCTTTCAAAACTTGATGGATCGGCGACGGTTTTATAACTCATGCTTCCACGCAATTGATTTAGCGATTCGTATTCGTGATCAATTAACCATCGATTAACATTGGTCAAAACATCGGAAATATGCCCGACACCATTTTTTAAAAGTGCAGAGCAAAGCATTGTAATATTTGCGCCGGCGGCAATTAATTTTAAAACATCTTCCGCAGTGTGCACACCGGTTGACGCGGCTAAATCTATATTTAATTTGTTATGCAAAATTGCAATCCATCTAAGAGGAGTGCGAGTTGAAAATGATGTTGAAAGCCGTACGCTTGGCTCAACTTGCAAAGATTCTAAATCAATATCTGGTTGATAAAAACGATTAAAAAGTACAAGTCCATTTGCGCCAGCCTCAACAAGTTGTTTTGCAAAATTTGCAGTGGAGCTAAAGTAGGGAGAAATTTTTACTGCAATCGGAATTGTAATTTCTTTTTTTACAGATTTTAAAATTTCAACATATCTTTTTTCAACATCGCTACTGGAAATATTTATATCCGTTGGGATGTAATAAATATTTAGTTCCAACGCATCAGCGCCTGCCTCCTGAATTTCACTTGCATATTTTACCCATCCGCCAAGAGTTGAGCCATTCAAACTTCCAATCACCGGAATTTCTAATGCGCGTTTTGCATCTCGAATATGTTCTAAATATTGATCGGGACCAATGTAATAATCATCCGAATCGGGAAAATATGACATCGCTTCAGCATTGCTATGCGAGTGCTGGGTCAAATGAAAATCTATTTCGCGCATCTCATGCCGAATTTGTTCTTCGAAAAGTGAATACAAAACTACTGCGCTCGCTCCGAAATCTTCCATTGAGCGAAGCGAATGAATTGTCCGAGATAATGGACTTGCTGATGGGACGATTGGATTTTTTAATTCTATTCCTAAATAAGTTGTTTTGAGATTCATAGTTACCTCTTTAATTTATTTTTGAATTTTTATTTTCATCGACAGAAAATTTTGCAATATTTTCTAAATAATTCCATCGCTCATCAATATCATTTTGAGCAGTTTTAAATAATTCTTTTGCATTCTCAGGCGAACTTTTTTCTAAAATTTTAAATCGAAGTTCTTTTTCACTTAAAGCGGAAAACCCAATTTTTGGTTTTTTCGAATCAAGCTTAAATGGATTTTTTCCTTCAAGCCTGAGCATTGGATTGTAACGATAAAGTGGCCAGTAACCGGAATCGACTGCAAGTTTTTGATTTGTCATTCCGTGGCGAATGTCAATTCCCCAAGCAATACAATGGCTATATGCGATTATTAGCGATGGACCATTATACGCTTCGGCTTCGAGAAAAACTTTTACTGTGTGCAAATCGTTTGAACCCATTGCGACAGTTGCCACATAAACATTTCCATATTGCATTGCGATTAATCCCAAATCTTTTTTGCGAGATGGTTTTCCGCTTGCCGCAAATTTTGCAACTGCCGCGCGTGGAGTTGATTTCGACATTTGTCCGCCAGTGTTTGAATAAACTTCCGTATCCAAAACAAGTATGTTGACATTTTTTCCACTTGCGATAACATGATCAAGTCCACCGTAACCGATGTCGTAAGCCCAACCATCGCCACCAATAATCCAAACAGATTTTTTTACAAGATAATCTGCAAGCTGAAGAAGATAGGTTGCATTATCATTTTTAATTTGAGAAAGTTTTTCTTTTAAAATTTTCACTCGTTCTCTTTGATAAAAAATTTCTTCTTCATTTAATTGTTTTGAATTTAAAATTGAATCAACAAGTTCTGTGCCAACTTCATTTGCAAGAGATTTTAATAATTCTTCAGCAAATTCTTTTTGCTTGTCAATCGAAAGACGAAAACCTAACCCGAACTCCGCATTATCTTCAAACAAAGAGTTTGCCCAAGCCGGACCTCTTCCATCTTTATTTGTTGTGTAAGGAGTTGTTGGTAAGTTTGCGCCGTAAATTGATGAACAGCCAGTTGCGTTTGCAATAATTGTTCTATCACCAAAAAGTTGTGTAACTAATTTTATGTACGGAGTTTCGCCACAACCTAAACATGCGCCGGAGAATTCAAAAAGTGGTTCTAAAAATTGCGAACCTTTTATTGTTTCAATCTGCGCAGTTTTTCTATCAGCCTCGGGCAGAGTTAAAAAATAATCCCAATTCTTTTTTTCTTCATCCCTCAGTGGCGGTTGTGGCATCATGTTGATTGCTTTAAGTCTTGTCTCAATTTTATTTTTCACTGGGCAAACCTCAACACAAATTCCGCAACCTGTGCAATCCTCTGGCGCAACTTGAATTGAATATTTCATTCCTTTGTATTCATTCCCGCGATACTCAGTGGATTTAAAAGTTGACGGAGAACTATCGAGCATCGATGTCTCAAAAACTTTTGTGCGAATTGTTGCATGCGGACAAACAAGCGCGCATTTTCCGCATTGAATACAAATCGCCTCATCCCAAACCGGTATTTCCAAAGCAATATTGCGCTTTTCCCACATTGCTGTTGAAACGGGATAAGTTCCATCTTTTGGCAACATGCTGACAGGAATTTCGTCACCTTTGCCAGAAATAATTTTTGATAAAACATTTTTTACGAATTGCGGTGCATTATCCGATACAATCGGCGGGAGTTCGATATTGCCTTCGGTTGTTGCAGGATAATTTACTTCAAAAAGATTTTCCAAAGTTTTATCGACTGCATTAAAATTCATTTGAACAATTTCATCACCTTTTTTGCCATAAGTTTTTTTGATGGAAAGTTTGATTGCTTCGATGGCTTTATCTTTTTTCAAAACACCGCTGATTGCAAAAAAACAAGTTTGCATAATTGTATTTACACGCGAACCCATTCCGACATTTAGCGCAACAGCAGTTCCATCAATCACAAATAATTTTATTTTTTTTGAAATAATTTCTTCTTGAATTATTTTTGGTAATTTTTTCCAAACCTCATCTTTGCCAAAAGGGGAATTGATTAAAAAAGTTGCGCCATCTTTTGCGTAAGAAAGCATGTCGAACTTTTCGAGGAATTGCCATTGATGGCATGCAACAAAATTTGCTTCGCTGATTAAATAACTCGAGCGAATAATTCGTGGACCAAAACGAAGATGTGAAATTGTTGTCGAACCACTTTTTTTAGAATCGTAAACAAAATATCCTTGTCCGTAAAAATCAGTTTCTTCGCTAATAATTTTAATTGAATTTTTATTTGCGCCAACGGTTCCATCAGCACCAAGTCCAAAAAATACTGCACGAATCACATCATCACTTTCAGTTGTAAATTTCGGATCGTACTCTAAACTTGTGAATGAGACATCGTCATTTATTCCAATTGTAAAATGATTTTTAGGATTATCTTTTTTCAGTTCATCGTAAATTCCTTTAACCATTGCCGGAGTAAATTCTTTTGATGAAAGTCCGTATCGTCCACCAATAATTTTTGGCATTGGGTTAATTTCGGATTCGATAAATGCAGTTAAGACATCGCTGTATAGTGGCTCGCCAATTGCGCCGGGCTCTTTTGTTCTATCGAGTACTGCAATTTTTTTAACAGATTTTGGAATTGCAGAAATAAAATGTTCAATCGAAAATGGACGAAAGAGATGAACTTTAAGCACGCCAATTTTTTCATCTTCTAATAATAATTTTTCAATTGTTTCGTGAATTGTTTCAGCGCCCGAACCCATAATAATTATTAATCGTTCAGCCTCTTTGTGGCCAAAATACTCAAATAGCTTGTATTCACGCCCTGTTTCGACGGCGAATTTATTCATCGCATTTTGTATTATCGATGGAAAATTATTGTACAAAAGATTTGTAGTTTCGCGTGCTTGAAAATAAACATCGGGATTTTGCGCAGTACCACGAATTGTTGGGTTATCGGGATTGAGAGATCGACTGCGATGCTCTGCGATTTTTTTATCGTCAACTAAATTTTTTATTTCTTCGTAAGATAGTTCATCAATTTTTGCAACCTCATGCGAAGTTCTAAATCCATCAAAAAAATGTAAGATTGGAATTCTTCCTTCGAACGATGCCATTTGAGAAATCAGTGCAAAATCCTGCGCCTCTTGAACTGAGTTCGAACATAACATTCCCCAGCCAGTCATTCTCACCGACATCACATCACTGTGATCTCCAAAAATTGAAAGTGCTTGCGCCGCGATTGAACGAGCAGAAACATGAAAAACTGTTGGAGTAAGTTCGCCAGCAATTTTATACATATTTGGAATCATCAATAATAAACCTTGCGATGCAGTAAATGTTGTTGAGAGGGAACCAGTTTGTAATGCGCCGTGAACTGCGCCAACTGCGCCGGCTTCACTTTGCATTTCTACAACATGTGGAATTGTATTCCAAATATTTTTTCTTCCTTGCGATGACCATTCGTCGCACCACTCTCCCATAGTTGAAGAGGGAGTGATTGGATAAATTACAATTACTTCGTTAGTAGCATGTGCAACTCGCGCAACAGCTTCGTTTGCATCAATCGAAATTTTATTTTTTATTTTTTCCATTTTAATTTATTTTAATTATTTATAACCAAATGTCAGTTGAAGAATCTTCATCTTTGTAAGTCTCTTTTTTTCCGAGATCGGTTAGTGTATGTTCGAGATCAAACATTTTTTTGTATAACTTTGAAATGTTTTCTCTAATTTTATGATAGTCAATCGGATATTGAGGATGCTCTTCGTAAAAACGCAAAGCTTGATCAACCTCGTAAGTAAGTTCAGTTAGGGAATGTTGTTCGGTGAGAACTTTATCTAATTTGTTTGAAGAAATTTGAATTATTGTCATAATAAACCTCGCTTAAAAAAATTTGTAAACTTGTTTAACTTCATTAATTAAATCATCTCTAAATTTTGGATGTGCAATATTTATTAATGCTTCGGCCCTTTGGCGTAAATTTTTTCCGAAAAGATTTATAACGCCATATTCCGTTACAACAAATCGAACATCGCCTCGTGTAGTTAAAACTCCGGAGCCGATTAAATGTTGAGGAACGATACGGGAAATCGTTCCATTTTTTGCAGTTGATTGAAGAGCAATAATTGATTTTCCGCCTTTTGATGCATTTGCGCCACGCACAAAATCAAGTTGCCCGCCAAAACCTGAGTAAATATTAGTTCCGAGAGATTCAGCGCAAACCTGCCCAGTTACATCGATTTGCAACGCAGAATTAATTGAAATCATATTATCGTTTTTTGCAATTGTAAATGGATTGTTTGTCCAATCGCACGGAAAAAATTCAAATATCGGATTGTCATTTAAAAATTCGTAAAGTTGTCGAGAGCCAAGCGCAAAAGTTGCGACAGCTTTTTTATGACGAAAATTTTTCTTCATGTTTGTTACGATACCTTTTTCAATCGCATCGAGCAATCCATCTGAAATCATTTCCGTGTGAATTCCTAAATTTTTTTTTCCTTCAAGCGAAGCAAGCACGGCATTTGGTATTCCACCAATACCAAGTTGCAAAGTAGATTCATCATTAATGAGTGGCGAAATAAATGAAGCAATTCTTTTTTCTTCGTCAGTTGGAGCGGGACAATCAAGCTCTTGAAGCGGTGCGGTGTGTTCAATTATTTTATAAACTTCAGAAACATTTATAAATGTATTTCCATGCGTGCGTGGCATATTTTCATTTACTTGTACAATAACTTTCTCTGCAACCTCAAGTGCAGATTTCGATGCGACGCATTCAACTCCTAAACTCATATACCCGTGATCATCCGGTGGAGAAACCATTAAGTACGCAATGTTAATTGGAATTATTTTATCTAAAAATAATTTTGGAATTTCAGAAAGAAAAATTGGAGTGTAGTCGCCTCTTCCTGCTTGAATCATTGCTCGCTCGCTCGCGCCGACAAAAAAAGATGAGATGCGAATATGGTTTTCCATTCCTTCAACAGCAAGAGGATTTTTTCCCAGCAAGAGAAGATGATAAACAGAAACATTTTTTAATTCATCTTTTCTTTTTGCAATATATTGAAGAAGATCGTTTGGGCTTGATGCGTTTCCACTTATAAAAAGATTGTCACCACTTTTAATTTCGGCAGTAGCTTTCTCAAAAGTTGTAAGTTTAGAATTATATTGTATCGATCGAGTTAAGTTCATTTTATTTGTTTCGAGATTGAATTGCGCATAGCGGACAAAAAATCATCGCTTGCTCAATTTCGTTTTCTTCTTTTTGTGTAGTTGGTTGACGATAGATGTAACAAAAAACATCGGAGGCATCGAAAGAAATATTATCAATTGCCATGGCTAAACATTGTCCGCAACCATCGCATCGCTCATCAATATAAAATTCTCCCTCGACATTAAATGGGAGTGGAGAAGCATTTTGGATTTTGGATTTTTTCATATTTATCTCTTTTCTTTATTCCATATTATGCTATTTCAAACTTCGTGCCAAAAAAAAATATTGCATTTTCCCTTTATTTATATGATGCTAAGCGATTTTTTCTCTCAAACATTGGAATATTTATTTTTGAATTCTGAAATTTAGGAATAGCAAACTTATGCAAAGATATATTTATTTTCATTCTTTCGGATTATAATTAAATCTCATTTGAAATTCAAAATTAATTTTAATGATACTATATTATAGAGGAGAATAAAATAATTATTTTAAAGGATTGAAGTTGCGAAATTAAAAGCTATTTCATATTTTTTACACAAGATAAAAATCAAAGTTTTTATAAAAGAAAGTTTAAAAATGATTTACTTAAAATAACATTCGAGCAAAATTAAACTAATTGAGAAGCAACTATTTAGCCAGCAACACATTTATGGTGGCACAATTGAAAATAATATTTCTTTTGTGGCTGGTACTTGGTAATTATTAAAAAAATTTTTATGAAGTACTCTTGCTTTGTATGTCCCGACAGGTAAAATAATTTTTGGATCTTGCGTCACTGTATTTGGTGCACGCCAATTAGATGTAAATGATTCACCATCTTTAACTTTGCCGCTCATTATATTTAGATAAAATCCGAGCCCATCAATAGAGCTTGCAATGATGCTATCTTCTTGCTCTATTTGAAACATTACTTCATAACCAGTGTAATTATAAATAAGATCCGTTCCACTAAAGTTGTGAAGAACAAAATGCATGTCAAAAGATTCACCAGAATGAAATATTGTTTCGCTAACACCAGATGTATTTGACAGAGTAAAACTTGTGCTGATATCGGAATTATTTTGAACAGGTGTGTCAGAATTGCAACCGAAGACCAATAAAAGAAAAAATAAGAATATCATTGATTTCATAATAATACCTCCTTGAAAGAGTTTCTTATGTAACAATCTAAAAAAAATGTTATTCAAAGTCAATTCAATTATTTTTTTTTTACAAAACTATAAAAACCATCGAGCAAAATTAAACTAATTTATTTATATTTAACCACTATGAAAAAATTAAATATAGTGTCAAAATCATCTCTTCTTCTTGGGGTAATAATATTTTTTAACTCGCTCCTGTTTGGTGGAGAATTAAGTCTCGTTCCAAACCCGAAAAAAGCAGATTTGGGTAGTGGCAAGTTTTTGATAAATAATTCGGTAAGGATTATAATAGAGGAGGAGAGTGAAAAGTATTATGCTGATGAAATTAATGAAGAGATTCGATTGTTTGATAAAGATAATTTAAAAATTAGTAGTTTGAGCGAAATTAAAAAGTTACCAAAAAATATTATTTTCATTGGCTCGTTAAAATCCGCATTGGCAAAAGAGATTCCAAAAGGTCTCGACTTCCAAAAAAATAATGAAGCATATTTTTTAAGAGTAAATGAGAATGGAATTACAATTATCGGACAAACTCCAAAAAGTCGATTTTACGGAGTAATGACTCTGTTACAATTATTTAAAAAAGAAAAACGAAATTTAATTTTACCTTTTGTTGAAATTTACGATTACCCATCGATGAGATTTAGAGGAATTAGTGACGACATAAGTCGAGGACAAATATCGACAAAAGAAAATTTTAAAAAAATTATAAAATTTCTCTCTCGATATAAATTAAATATTTATTCCCCTTACATAGAAGATGTTTTTGAATTCAAAAATCATCCCGAAATTGGAAAAGCCAGAGGTGCTTTATCAAAAAAAGATTGGAATGAAATTGATGAATACGCGCAAAAATATTTTGTGGAAATAATTCCAATTTTTGAATCGCTTGGTCATTGGGAAAATCTTTTAATCAAACCGGCGTATCAAAAATATGCGGAGTTTCCCGGCGCGCAAAGTTTAAATGTAAGCGACGAAAAAATTTATCTACTTCTTGATGAATTAATAAAGGAGGTCGCTTCAACTTTTAAATCGCAATATTTTAATATGGCGGCGGACGAATCGTGGGATGTCGGGCTTGGCGCATCGAAGCATTTGGTTGAAAAAAGCGATTTGGCAACGGTGCATTTTAATCATTACAAAAAAATATTTGACATTTTAAAAAAATACAAAAAACGCCCTTTAATTTATGGCGATATAATTTTAAGTCAGCCAGCAATTTTAAACAAACTCCCAAAAGATATAATTGTAATTGATTGGCAATATCACGCGGCAACAAATTATGAAACCGCGGCGGTTTTTGATTCGCTCGGAATTCCATTTGTGGTTTCCCCGGCGATTTCAAATTACGATTTTTTATTTCCGAATTACTTGAATGCATTTGTAAATATAAAAAATTTTACAAAAGTTGGATTTGATAAAAATGCAATTGGAGTTTTAAATTCGAATTGGAATGATAATGGTGCGGAGGATTTAAGGGAACTTAATTATTACGGTTATGGTTGGTCGGCTGAATGCGCTTGGAATCCTTCAACAAGCAGTAGTGAAAATTTTAATAAAAGTTTTTTTAAAACATTTTTCAGTTCAGATGATTCGTTATCTGAATTAATTTATTCTGTTTTAAGTAGTTCATCAAATATTTATAATATTTACGAATTATGGCGACATCCATTTCACACAGCCAAAACCGATTTATTGAAAGGACAAAGTATAAAGAATTTAATGCCTTCGGTATTATCGTTAATTGAAAAAGAAGAGCGAGTTGCGAGAAAAAATAAAGATCATTTTGAATATTTAAAATATATTTGCCGATTAAATCTTTTATATGCTAAAAAAATACAAACGCAAGAAAATATTAAAATGATATTTCAAAATGCAAAAACTTTAAATGACACTAATGCGATAGTTAGAGATGTTCCGAAAATGTGCGATGAGTTGATTAGTGGATTTCAAAATAGATTTGATGAGTATGAAAATCTTTGGCTTAAAACAAATCATCCGGAAATGATTAATCTTTTAAGAAAGAGAATGAACAGACAAAAACTTTATTGGGAAGAAATTAAGCAATTAGTTTTGAAAAAAGATTTTACACTTTCACCATTTATTGAAAGTAAGTGGATTGCTTATAAAAAAGAGAGTGGAAAGACAGATCACGCAATATTTAAAAAATCTTTTTTGATGAATGAGAAACCTATTAAAGCAGAAATACAACTTATTGGAGATAGTTTTACAAAATTATATGTAAATGAAAATTATGTTGGAGAAGTGATGGCGCGCTCTTCTTTATCGCTTCAAGTTGAATATGAACGAGTGAAAATATTTGATGTTACAAAATTTCTAAAGGACTCACTTAACGAAATAATTATTGATGTAAAAAATTATTCAGACAAGACTTCGGCATCAACAAATATTTACGGTGAGATTAAATTGGAGAAAAGTGTAATAAAAATATTATCAGATATATCGTGGCAAACAGCCCAAATTACAACGGATAAATTGAATTTCACTGAAATAAAAAATTACGATTGGCAAAATGCAGTGTCGCAAAATTATTCGATACCTTTAATTAAACCAAATTTTAATCAACAACGAGCTTCGTGGTTTGATAGATAATTTGAATGATAAAATTTCAAATTGAATTGAACCAACTGCGAAAATTATTTTTTATTTCTAAAATATTTCATAATCATTTAACATAATTCAAAAAGGAAATTTATGCGTTTAAAAATTGCTTTAATACTTTTTATTTGTTGTACGATAATTATAAATGCGCAACAAAAATCTGAGCAAGTTGAAGGATTAAGAGTAAATGTTGCTGGAGTTTATGCTCTGAAAAATCTTACAATTATTCCCGAGCCAAAAAATAAAATTGAAAACGGCGTAATAATAATTAGAGATGGAATAATTCAATCTGTCGGAAAAAATATTTCAATTCCGAATGATGCCCTTGTAATCGATTGCAAAGGTCTCACAGCGTATCCAGGATTTATTGATTTGAGCACAGATTACGGATTACCAAAAACTCAATCGCCAAAAAATGAAGTTCAATCTCACACAACGGAAAATCGTGGCGCAGGATCGTGGAACTCAAATGTTAAACCACAAAACTCAAGTGCGGATAATTTTGCAAGCGACAAAGAACTTGCGGAGAAACTTCGCGCAAATGGTTTCACTTCTGTTTTAACATATCCTTCAAAAGGAATATTTCGCGGCTCAAGCGCGCATGTTCTTTTAGGTGAAGGAGATCCGAATTCTCAAATTATAAATTCAAATGTAATAAATCATATTTCTTTTGATAGAGATAGAAGTGAGGATAACTATCCAAATTCTTTAATGGGAGCGATTGCTTTAATTCGGCAAACTTTTATTGACGCAGATTGGTATTTAAAAGCGTGGAGCGTTTATGAAAAAAATCCAAATCAAAATCGCCCCGAAATAAATATTGCGCTTGATATTTTGAATAAAGCAATTGATTCAAAAAAATATTTTATGTTTGAGACAAACGATGAGTTAAATATTTTTCGTGCTTCAAAAATTGCAAAAGAATTTTCACTTAATTCAATTGTTCGTGGAAATGGATTTGAATATCGCAGATTGATTGATATTAAAGGGCTAAATCAGACAATTATATTGCCTATTAATTTTCCCGATGCGCCAAAGGTTGAAACTCCGCAAGAAGCATACGATGTGGAATATTCTGATTTGCAACATTGGGATAATGCACCTGAGAATCCCGCACGATTGCAAAAAGCTGGAGTTAAAATTTCTTTCACAACTGCAACTATGAAAGATGTTTCAAAATTTTTACCCAATTTGCGATTGGCAGTTAAAAGAGGATTATCAATTGATGACGCATTGCAAGCTTTAACTTTGACTCCAGCAAAAATAATTGGCGCTGAAAAAAATCTCGGTTCTATTTCTACTGGAAAAATTGCAAATATTATTTTGACTGATGGAGATTTATTTAATGAAAAAACAAAAATTAGAGAAAATTGGATTGCAGGGAAAAAATATGAAATCTCATCTCCTCCGCAAATTGATTTGAGGGGAAAATGGTCTTTCTCTATTATTGAAAATACAAATATCGATACTGGTTCAATTGATATTACTGGCGAGATTGAATCGCTTTCAACAAATTATTTAAAAGGAAATAAAAAAGTTAAAGCAACAACTTCAAAAATTGAGGGGAAAAAATACACCTCTTCTTTTGAAGGAGATTCACTCGGACTAAAAGGAATTGTTCGCTTCACTGCACAATTTGAAAACGAATCGCTTTTAGGAAATGGTGAATTTGCAAATGGAAATAATTTTATATTTTCAGCAAAAAGAATTTCACAATTTGTTCAGCCAAGTGATAGTTCAAAACCATCAACGATTCAAAATGCTTCGTTTGAAGTTGTTTATCCCGAATCACCATTTGGAAGAAAAGAAATTCCTTTACAAATCGAAAATCTTTTACTAAAAAATGCAACAATTTGGACAAGTGCTGAATCTGGAATTTTAAAAGAGACAGACATTTTAATTTCAAAAGGAAAAATAATTCAAATCGGAAAAAATCTTTCATCGCAAAAAAATATTGTGGAAATTGATTGTAGCGGTAAACATATTTCTGCTGGTTTAATTGACGCGCACTCGCACACTGCAATTAGCAACGGAGTAAATGAATCGGGGCAATCGATTACGGCTGAGGTGCGAATTGCTGATGTTGTAAATAGCGATGACATAAGCATTTACCGCGAACTTGCTGGAGGATTGACGACTGCAAATCTTTTGCATGGCTCGGCAAATGCGATTGGTGGGCAAAATCAAATTATAAAATTGCGATGGGGTGCTTTGCCAGAAGAAATGAAATTTGAAAATGCAATGCCCGGAATTAAATTTGCGCTTGGAGAAAATCCGAAACAATCTAATTGGGGAGAAAAATTTACGACTCGTTATCCACAAACCAGAATGGGCGTTGAGCAAATTATTCGAGATGATTTTATTGCGGCAGTCGAATACGAAAAATCTTTTCAAGATTACAAAATTAATTCAAACTTAATTCCTCCACGAAGAGATTTAGAATTAGAAACTCTCGTTGAAATTTTAAATAAAAAAAGAATTGTTCACGCACATTCTTATCGGCAAGATGAAATTTTAATGTTAGCGCGAGTTGCAAAAGATTTTAAATTTAAAATTGGAACTTTTCAACATGTTTTGGAAGGATATAAAATTGCCGAAGCGATAAAAGAAATCGGAGCTGGCGCATCATGTTTTACAGATTGGTGGGGATACAAATACGAAGTTGTGGATGCGATTCCGTATGCTGGCGCGTTGATGCACGAAGCTGGAGTTTTGGTTTCATTTAATTCTGATAGCGGAGAATTGGCGCGAAGAATGAATCTTGAAGCGGCAAAAGCTGTAAAATATGGAGGCGTGAGCGAAACGGAAGCATTAAAATTTGTTACGATAAATCCTGCAAAACAATTAATGATTGATTCACGAGTTGGCTCGATTGAAATTGGCAAAGATGCTGATTTTGTAATTTGGAGCGGCTCGCCACTATCGACAGAAACAAAATGTTTGCAAACATGGATTGATGGAAGAAAGTATTTTGACATTGATGAAAATAAAACAATGAATGAAGAATCGATAAAAAAACGAGCAGTGATAGTGCAAAAGATTTTGGCGAACCCAACAAAAATTTCTGGTGGTGGACCAAGTAAAAATTCGCATCGAAGTGAAAGATATTCTTGCACAGATGAAACCACAGAAGGAAATAATTAAAATGAAAAAAATAATTTTATTTACACTAATAATTTCAAATATAATTTTTGCATCAGACCAAATACCTGGAAAAAAGCAAGTAAAACCAATAGTTATAACGAATGCAAAAATTTTTACAATCACAAATGGAGTGATTGAAAACGGAATGATTATTTTTGAAAAGGGAAAAATCACTTCGATTGGAAAAGATTTAAATATTCCAAAAGATGCAGAAGTAATTGATGCAAGTGGAAAATATATTTATCCCGGATTGTTCAATGCAAACTCGGAAATTGGACTTGTAGAAATTCAAGCAGTTCGCGCAACAAAAGATTTAACTGAGACGGGAAAATTTAATCCGAACGCTCGTGCAGAAATTGCGCTGAATCCCGATAGCGATTTATTTCCGACAACTCGCGCAAATGGAATTTTGCTCGCACATGTTTTGCCAAAAGGAATTACAATACCAGGTCGCTCGTCAGTTGCAATGTTGGATGGTTGGACGCAAGAAGATTTAATTTTAAAAAGCGATGCGGGAATAATTCTTGAATGGCCAAATATGAAAACGAATACTTCGCCATGGATGATGAAAAGCGAAGAAGAGCAAAAAAAGGAGAGAGATAAAACTTTAAAAGAGATAAAACAATTCTTCACAGATGCGCGAGCATATAAAATTGCAAAAGAATCAAATAAATATTTAAAAACAGATTTACGATTTGAAGCGATGAGTGCTTTGTTCGATAAAAATATTCCTTTAATGATTGTCGCAAATGATATTTTTCAAATTGAATCAGCGATAGAATTTTGCGACACTGAAAATATAAAAATGATACTTGTCGGCGGACTTGACTCTTGGCGTGTTGCAGAATTACTCAAACGAAAAAATATTTCAGTTATTTTAAATAAAATTTATGATGAGCCAATGAGAGATTGGGAGAGCTACGATAATGTTTTTAGCTTGCCATCAAAATTATTAAATAGTGGAGTTAAGTTTGCAATTTCTGCAAATGGTGAAGCAATGGCAGAAAGAAATCTTCCAAACATTGCGGCAACTGCTGTCGCGTTTGGTTTAAATAAAGATGAAGCACTCAAAGCAATTACAATTTATCCTTCGCAAATTTTAAATGTTGATGACAAAGTTGGCTCACTTGAAGTTGGTAAAGATGCGACTCTGTTTATTTCAAATGGTGATATTTTTGAAATTCAAACAAAAGTAGAAATCGCCTTTATTCAAGGGAAGAAAGTCGACCTTTCAAGCCATCATACAAAATTATATGATAAATATAGAGAAAAATATAAGCAGATTGGTTTGATAAAATAAATTTAAAATATCTTAAACTAAAATATTAACCTATTGTCTAAAATTCATTGACAATAGGTTTTTTTATTTATATCATTCCATTAAATGATTTGGAGGAATTATGGCTTTTATAACTTTGGGAGAATTAATAATATATTTAGTAATAATAATTGTAAATATAATTTTAATTTCACTTCTTATACAGTTCACACAAAAGAAAAGAAGGAAAAAATAATATCTCTTAATTATTTTTAGCGCCTTGGTTAATCCAATTTTTTAAAATTACGATTGTAGAATCGCTCAATTTCTTTTTTGAAAGCATTGGCATCTGTTTGCCAAATGGGGGATTGGGTAATAATTTAATTATGAAATTGCTTTTGTCACTATGTTCGGGTTTAATGGCTTTTCCATTTTTACCTCCTGCAATTATTTCACCGTACGAATCCATTAAATAATTTGATGGATTCTCTTCATCGGCTGTGTGGCATACCAAACATTTCTTTTTAATAATCGGATAAACATCTTTTGAAAAAGAAACATCGGTTGAATCTTTTGCCAAAATTATTGAAGTGAAAAACAAAATTACAATTAAAAATTTTCTCATAATTAAACCGTGATTAATTTGTGAGTGAAGAAATAAAATATATTATTAACTCTCTAATTCTTTCAACAAAACTGCTTCTTTCGGATTGTGCAAAATAGAAACAATTCCGTTTTTTTCATCTGTAATATGAAATGTTGGTATAACTCTTCTTCCGCCAGACCATTCGATAATTTTATCTGCGGCGGATTCGTCCTTGTCAATATCAATTTCTTCGAAAGAAATATTTTTCTCAGCCAAAATCCTTTTAGCATTTCTGCAATCTGGGCACCAAGTTGTGGTGTACATTATTATTTTTTTATTCATTTTTGTTATAAGTTTAGTACGAAAATAAAAAATATTTTCTCGCATTGCAATAAATTGGTTTTTTATTCAAAATATTTTATTAAATTGCACTCAAATGACAAACGAAGAGAGAAAATTATTAGTCGAAGAAATTCGGATTTTGCCAAATCAAATTGAGTTGGCAATAAAAAATTTAAATAACTCACAACTCGACACACCTTACGGCGAAGGAAAATGGACAATTCGCCAAGTAATTCACCACATTGCCGATTCACACATGCACGCGTACATCAGAACAAAATGGACTTTTACAGAAAATGAGCCACGATTAAAAACTTACGAGCAAAATGATTGGGCAATTTTAAGTGATGCAAAAACTTCTCCGATTGATTTTTCACTTTCTATAATTAGTGGGATTCATTCGCGTTGGCATTTTTGGTTTTCAAGTTTAAATGAAAATGATTTTTCCCGAAAAGCTATTCACCCAGAAAATGGTGAAATGACGCTGGATTTATTTTTAAAAATTTATTGCAATCATGGAAAAAATCATTGCAAGCAAATTACAGATTTACGCGAAAGGATGAAATGGTAATGAAAAAAATATTTTTGATTTTATTTTTTGCATCTACTTTAAATTCACAATTTAAAATTGGCAAATACTCTGGTGAATTTTTAGCAACAGGATTTGGATCGCGTGCCTTGGGGCTTGGTGGCGCATCGGTTGCGCTTGTTAGCGATGTAACCTCGGCATATTGGAATCCTGCCGCACTTGCAAAATTAAATTACCCAGAAATTAGTTTTATGCACGACGAACGATTTGGCTCTTTGGTAAATTACGATTATGGTGGAGCGGCAATTCCATTTGGAAATAATTTTGATACTGAAAATGTTTTGTTAGATGAAAATGGAAACGCGACTTTGCAAAAACAATTCGATGTTTCAACTTTTGCTATTAGTTTAACAAGATTGGGAGTTGACGGAATTTCCGACACAAGAAACTCATGGGCAGATTCAAATTCTAATGGAATTTTTGATGAGTTCTCTCGTCCTGAAATAAATAAAATTACATATTTTAATGCTGCAGATTGGGTTTTGTATTTATCTTATGCAAAACAACATAGCGAAAAATTATTTTGGGGCGCAAATGTAAAATTAATTCGTCGTTCATTTAAAGAAATTGGCGCAAGCGGAATTGGAATTGATTTTGGCGCTCTTTATGATTTTAATGATAATTTAACTTTCGGACTTTCAGCACAAGATATTTCCACAACACTTTTATTTTGGTCAACTGGAAAAAATGAAATTATCACACCAACAATAAAACTTGGTTCTGCGTTTCAATTAAATATTTGGAAAGGAAAAATTGCACTTGCAACAGATTTTGATTTCAGATTTGAAGGAAGGCAAACCGCTTCGTTTTCAGATTTAGGAGCGATGAGTATTGATCCGCGAATTGGAATTGAATATGATTACGACGGAATTGTAGCCGTACGCGCTGGTGTTAATGATATTGGAAATTTGACTTTAGGCGCTGGAATTCATCTTAGAAAAATTGATGTTGATTATTCTTTTGCAAAATTTGATGCCGCAGACGAACTTGGTAACTCTCACCGAATTTCACTCAGAATTAAAATAGAAGAAGAACAATTTAAACGATAATTATTTTGAAATTTGAATCCATTGACCACACCAATTTTTTGCTGGTGGATTTATAATTAATTCCTCACAAAGTTTTTTATAAGTTTTAGATGGTCCATCGCTCGGGTCTATTATTAAACATTGATTGAATTTTTCAATTGCATCAATAAATTTTTGTTCAGCGTGAAGTTGCCAACCCTCATTAAAAATTTTTATAAGTTTTTCTTTTTCAGCAGAAAGCTCACCTTTTTTGGCAAGTAGTTCGTATGCTTTTACCGGCTCCGTTTTACCTTTTACAATTAATAAAGCAATCAATCGCGCTTCTATTTTATCTTTTGCTAATTCATAAGTTGGTTCACCAATCATAATATGAGTTTCAAAAATTTTATTTGCTGGCTCAAATCTTGCCGCTTGATTTACTGCGTCTCCCATAACTGTGTATTGAAATTTTTTTTCCGATCCCATGTTTCCAGCAGCAACAATTCCAGTATTGATTCCCATTCTTGCATCAATTTCAACATTGTAATTTGTTAAAAAATACTTACTGACTTTTAGTAATTCTTTTTGTTGATCAAGCGCTGCCCAGCAACATTTCCACGCATGAGAATTCGGATCGGGATCATTCCAAACTGGCACTCCAAAATCAGCCATAATTGCGTCGCCTTCGTATTTATCAATATATCCACCATAATCAAGTATGATATTACTCATTGGAGTTAAATAATCATTTAAAATTTTTGAAAGTTCTTCAGGGGATACACTTTCAGAAATTGTAGTAAATCCTCTTAAATCCGAAAAAAACATTGTTGCATCTTTTCTTTCACCTTTAAGTTGAAGTCGCTCGGGGTCAGCTTGCATGAAAATAAGAACTTCGGGCGAAACCATTGAAGAAAACATATTGCTTAAAAACTTTTTTTGTTTTCTTTCTTGAATATAATTATAAACCGTATTGCCAATATATGTAAACGAATAAGTTGTAATTAATGAAATTGTAGGGAGAAGTAGATTATATTTATTAAAAAAATAAATTGATGCATAATGAGTTAATAAAATTAAAACCACGACAAACAAAAAAATTATTAATTCATTAATAAAATTATATCTGAAATTTATTTTTTTTGTAAAAATTGAAAAAGCAAAAGTTAAAATTGAACCAAGCGCGATAATAAATGCTTCAATTAATTTTGGTATTCGGTTTATAAAATTATTATCAATTAACGATTGCAAGGCGTGAGCATGTATTTCAGCGCCATACATAAGGTTTTTATCAGGCATTTCTTTTGGCGCAACTGAAACTGGAAACATATCTTTTGATTCTGTGAATCCGGGACCGATAATTACATATTTATCCTTGAAAATATTTTCTGTAATTAAGCCCGCAATCGGATCATCAAATAAATTAATGTCGATTCCAAGTTCAATTTCTTCTCGTGTTTTAAAAGTTGAATCATCTAAAATATTACTAATATCAATTTCACGAAATGTATTACCGGCTAAACCATAATAATTTATCAAAAAAGTTGTTTCGTCAAAAAGAGAATAGTTTTGATTATTAATTTCAAAATAATTTTCTTTTAAATTTGGTGTTGAATTACCCTTCCCATTAATTGCTTTATTAAACATTGAAATTGCAAAACTTGGTGCATAAACTTCCTGATATGGCATTTTAGCAAATGGATAATATCGACGATAAACGCCATCTTCATCACTTGGGATATAAACAATTCCAATTGAACTATCTGCTAAAAAGAAAATTGAATTAAAATTTTCTTCATTTCTTTTTATTGAATAATCTCCACTTGCTAAATCTGTTTTTCCTCCAACAACAACATTTTTATATTTTGAAATTGTTGAAAATAAAACCGAATCATCAAATTTATTTGACTCCTGATCAAAAATTAAATCAACTCCAATTATTTTTGCACCAGCTTTATTTAAATTCTCAATTGCTTTAGCGTAATATCTTCTTGGAAAAGGGAATTTATCTGGTAGAGTTTGAGAAGTTTCATCTTTAATTAAAACTAAAATTACATCAAGAGAGTCTTTTAAATTTGGCTGGATATCTCTACTTAAAAACAATTTATCCAAATACATCAATTCAAATCTTTTAAAAACATTTAGATTGATAATTGAATCGTGAAAAAGGAGTAAAGAAAAAAAAATTAAAACGACAGTAAAAAAAATAGTACTTAAAGAAGCATTTCTATCTTTTTTAGATTTTTTTATAATCATCGATTATAAATCGTATCTTAACATGAGGCTAATAAATTTATCGTTAGATTTTGTACCATCAGATAATTCATTTTGTAAAATTTGAAGTTGTAAACTTGTACTTAAATTTTCAATAGGGAAAAATTGTAAATTCACATCAAACATTGTTCTACTAAAATCTCCAGATGTAGGAGCAAGAGTTGTTGAAATATGAAGCATATTACTGAATAATTTTAATTTAGTATTTAATGAGATAGTTGTATACTTCATCGTTCTGGTTTTTAAAATGGGTTGATTTGTTATAGTATCAATTCCGATGCTGGGTATTTTGTTATTGCTGTTCATAAATCCAAACGCACTTTCAAGTAGAAATGGGAAAGCGGAATTTATCATAAAAAAAGTATTTGTACTTGTAACATCTTGATTTCTTGGAAGAATATCATCTTTTTTTGATTGATCTAAACTAAGTGAAAAATTATGTTGGCCAAAAACTTTTACATCATAATTTGTTTGAAGAAAAATTCTATTTGTTTTTTCGTTAACAGCACGGCTTCCAAAAACTGAATCAAGTGGATTTAATGAATTAAAATTATTGCCAATAGTTGTACCAAGAGTAATATTTGGTAAATTCATTCCGGGATACAATGACAAAGAGGCATTTGTATTTTTATAATTTGTAGTTGTTATTTCTTTTTCAGATGTATTATTTGTTAATGCTTCATAGCTAGCACTAATAAAAATTTTATTATCTAAAAGTCTAATCCTATCAGAAAGATTTAATCCTTGAATATCTTTTCTTAAAGATGTAGTTCCGGTTGATTGATAATCTTTTCCATGAAAAATATAAGATGCTCTTATAAAATTATTAAAATAATTAAATGTTAAAGCGCTTTCATAAGCTAATCCGGGACTCTTTAAAAGATTGTCTGGATTCATACTTGCTTGAAGATTTTCGTTAATAGTAATGAATGGAGATAAAATTGGTAACATCGATTTCAATTGGTCACCACTTGCTTTATCAATACCACCTTTTGAAACAAATGTATCAATTGTAGCTTCTGTAAATGCCTCTGTTGAATAATCAAAATTATTTATACTAAATGATGCTTGAGTTGTGAATTCAATATGTTTGTTGTCTATTCCAATTATTAAATCTGGACCAATGACGAGATTTTCTTGTGGTTTTAATTTAATTCCGAGAGTTGAATCCCAAACATCTCTGGATTTTAAAATACTTAATCCAAATTGAAAATTATCACCTTTACCAAAACTTAATCGTCCAGCAGATATGTTTTTTTGCAGAGATTTTATTTCTTTTGAAGAATCATTGCTGATTATTTTTCTGGTAACTTCGCCTTGAATACCTTGAAAATTGATATATCCAAACATTAAATCACCGGCAATTCCTCTAACTCTTCGTCCATCGAGAATTGTTCTAGAATAATTCGGATAAATATCTCCAAATTTTAATTTTAAATAATTTGTATTTAAACCAAGTAGCATTCTGTTTTGTGGTTGAACAAATTGATTTTCCTGTGAAGTTAAATAAATATTTGTGTTTGATTTTAAAAATCCATATTCAACATTACCCTTTAAATCAAAAATATTATAATTAGTTGTATTATTTTTAATTATTTCCTTGCGACTTTCAATTTGGGCGCTTAATCCAAAATTTATTTTTGATTTTTCAGAAACTGCTTGTTCAGTTGTAATTTTAAAAAATGTATGTTCAACTGAACTTATTAATTTTCCATTATTTGAATACAATCTTACTTTTATAAGATTTAACCCGTTATTTAATTTATTAAATTCATCAATATTATTTAATATTACTAAATCTCCTGTGATTATTAAATATTTTGTAAAATTAATATTGTTTATAAAAACCTCAGTTCTTTTTTTATTAATACTTTGAGGAGTATAAACCGAAGAGAAAGAAATAAACAAATCTTCTGCTGATACTTTTTCATCTTTTTCAGGGCTCAAAAAAACTATAGAATTATCAAAATCATTTTTAGGATTAACTTGAATTTTAAATGGAGTTGTTTCAGGATTATTAAATGGATAGGATTCAGTTTGACCATTATTTAAAATTACAGTTGCATAAACTTCTATAAATGGAGGAATAACCTCCTTGCCCGGAATAATTGCAAATATAGAATCTTGAGAGAGTGTTAATTCAATTTTTTTAAATCTTGATTCTCCAAATTGTCTGTAAAATAAAAATGAACTATTAATATTTACTCTTCTTTGCAAATTAACAGAAATTTGTAAAGAATTATTTTCTTTTGCGCTTAAAGAACTTATATTTTTAATAATTTTGTTTAATTGCGCATTTGAAATAAAACTAAATAGCAATACCAATGTCAAAAATTTAATTTTCATATTATTTTAATTTAATTAGTGATTAATATTCAATTACCATTGTTTTTCGTTTACCTGTTGGATCAATAAATTCAATCTTCAATTCATTTCTTTTTCCTGCTTGGATTGGAATCGAAATTGGGTTTGATTCAGGTGAATCCGGTGGAAATGTTAAAACCTCTCCATTTACCCTTGTTACTTTTAAATAAACATAAATTGCTGGTGGACTAAAACTTGTATCAGCGGGTAATCGGATTTTTAAATTATTTCCTTCGAACTGAACAGGTACAGATTTAAAACTATTTTGATACGCTCCCTTATAGTAAAGTAAAATATTTTTAATAATTTTTTTGACCGAATCAATTGCAACACTTGATTGAATGGTTATTGAAACATCAACATCTTTATTTTCAGTTGCTGGAGGCGCTTCAATTGAAAAATTTAAAGTAAAAGCACTTGTTGTTGATTGTGGATTTGTTGGTTGAGTTGATGAAGTTGATTTAGTTGTATCAGTCCCTGGTATTGAACCAGTACCACTTGTTGGGGCAATCGAGTTTGCTCGATTTAATTCCTGAGATGATGCTGGCATAGAGTTTAATTTTCCACTTGAATCTGAAATTCCAGTTTGCCCTGCACCGACACTTAAAGTTTGATTTGTGATTTTATTAGATAATTCAACAGAACCAGATAAGACAATTAATTTATCACTATTTTCTCCAGTCTCTAAAATTCCAGATGTACCTTTAATAGACGCAACTGAAGTTGGAGTTGAAAATTCAAATTTTTCATTTGGGCGACGCTGTACATTAAAACCTATCGTACCGGTTCTAATATCAATCCCTTTTTGCATAGCATTATTTTTATCAAGATTTCCATGAATTGTAACTTCTGATTTCTCTTGAATTCTTACTGCTGAACCTTCTAAAAATTTTACAATCACAAAAGATCGTTCACTGGTTTTTATTTTATCATTTGTAAATAGTGGAGTTCCGCTTTTTACATTAGTCCAATTAATCGAGTTAATTTTTTTGTGTTCAACTTTACCAATTGGTTTAAAAACTGTTGCAACCGGATTTGTTTGTTGTGCAAATAAAAAATTAGAAATTAATATTAAAGCAAAAATTATTTTTTTCATAAGTCTCCAAAGTTATTCTTCAAAACGAATTGATTTTATTTTACTTTTATTTTGATTTAAAATTTGAGTTAAGTCCTGACTCGAAATTTTTGAACCATTTAATGTAACTATTCCATTTGATCTAAGTTTTTGATCTGAAAGTATATTAATAAAAGATTGAAAAGCAGTGCCGGAAAAATTTGTCTCAAGAGAATTTAAAATCATTTGTACCTCCGGATCACTAATTGTGAACAATCGAATTGTTCGGAGCGGTTCAACTTCATAACCAAACGCAGTCCTAATTCCATCCAGAACTACTACATAAGATTTTCCTTTTTGCAGTGGGCGAGGTCCTTTTAAAAATGTTATTCCAGGCAATGGAATATTTGATTGAGGATAAGTTATAAAAGATAAATTTCCAGATTCTTTTTTCTTCACACTAATTTCTAAAAATGGATCTGAAGCAGAAATTGCATCTTCAAGCGATTGATGTTCAGGTCGTTTTTCGAAAATTGAAATTTTAATTGCTCTTGTGTCGGAAATCCATTGAAATTGTGGAAATGGAGTTGGATATTCAAAACCATTTTCTATTGGTACTTGTAATGTTGCAATACTTGGGTTTGTAACTGTTATAGTAATTACATCATCATAAACAACTTCTAAAGTATCCTTATTTCCAATTTTAACAACTGTCATCTTTGCTTGTAATTCATAAACTCCTGATGGAACTTTTCCTCCTGCGGCAGGATCAGACACTATATCTTGCAGTTTCTTTTTTAATATTTCATTTATAACTGGATCTTCAAAATCAATATCTGAGCCTACTGCTTCAACATCTGCGCTGGTAAAAATTCTACCAGTTGGAGGAATTTTAAAAGGGTTTTTTGTTTTAGCGGAAACTAATTGACTGCGTTGTCTATCTTCATCGAGTGTTACAAAAGCACGAATCTCTAAATCAGTTTTTACATCTACCCCCACTTGATTTAAAATTGTTAATGAAAAATTTGATGGAGATATTACTTTTATTTTTTCATTAATCGGATCAACCAATGCTGTTGCGTTTATAATATCAGCTTCGGTTATAGTTGGGATAACTTTTAAAGATTGTGAATTTAGAATTGATATGAAGCCTAAAAAAATTATTGAAAATATTTTTTTAAACATAATGCCTCTCTTGAATAATTATAAATTAATGAAATAATATATTAAATAAAAATATTAAATAAAAATGCCGCTAAAACTCCACCAATAATAGGACCTAAAACAGGTATCCAGCTATAACTCCAATCGCTTGTTCCTTTATTTTTGATTGGTAAAATCGCATGCATTATTCGTGGAGCTAAATCTCTCGCAGGATTTAATGCGTAACCAGTTGGTCCTCCTAAAGATAATCCAATACCTAAAATTAATAATCCGACTGGTAACGCATTCAAAGTTCCTAATGATGTACCAGGATTTGTCATAAATAAAACACCCATTACTAAAACAAAAGTTGCAATAATTTCTGTCAATAAATTATTAAAATTATTTCGAATTGCTGGCGCAGTACTAAAAACTGCCAACTGCAATGATGCATCAGAAGTTTCATCAAAATGTTGTTTGTAACTTAACCAAACAATAAATGCACCAAGCATTGCGCCAACAAATTGTCCAGCAATATAAATTGGAACATCTCCCCAAGAAAAATTATTAAAAGATGCCATTGCAATTGTAACTGCCGGATTTAAATGTGCGGCACTTCCGTGCGATGAAATATACACACCAACAAAAACTGCAATTGCCCAACCAAAAGTTATTACAATCCAACCGCTACTGTTGCCTTTTGTTTTGTTGAGTAGAACATTTGCAACAACGCCATCGCCCAAAATAATTAGGAACATTGTTCCGAGAAGTTCTGATAAAAAAGGTGTCATAAGATTTAATTTTTAAATTGTGATTAAGATGTTGTGAATTTTATTGAATCAAAATTATAACCTGATGCTAAATTGCAAAATATTTTTACTTGTTCGATTTGCCAATTTTCATTATTTCCATTTTCTTCCGCCATCCATTTTACAATAACTGTCGCTGAATCCATTGCCGCTTTTGAATCTAAAAATAATAATCGTAATCTTCTTGCCAAAATATCTTCAACCGTAATTGCCATTTCATTGCGAATCATCCATTTTACTTCGGCTTTTGTATTAGGATAATTCGGATGAATTTTTTCTTTTAACGAAGAATCGTCGTTCATCATTTTTCTAATTTCTTTCGCATCCGATCCATAAATTGATAAATAATCTTTTTCATTATTTTCAATCCACCCATGAATTTTTAAATTACTTGTTCTGCAAGATGATACATTTAATTTAGCAAATTTCACAGCTTTGACAACTGCACTTTCTGCCATTTTACGATAAGTTGTCCATTTGCCTCCAGAAATATTTACTAAACCCGAGGACCAAATTTTAACCACATGATTTCGTGGCATTGCAGATGTTTTCTTTTTGCTTGACATTTTTGCCAAAGGACGAATGCCGACAAATATACTTTTAATATCTTTTTTGTCAATTATTGCAGATGAATATTTATTAAAATGATTGATGATGAAATTAATTTCTTCTTCCAATGGTTTTGGCTCTATTGAAATATTTTCTACTGGCGTATCAGTTGTACCTAATAATAATTTATCGTGCCATGGGATTGCAAACAATACTCTTCCATCATCAGTTTTTGGAATCATCATTGCCGCATCATTTTTGAACAAATATTTTTCAATTACTAAATGAATTCCTTGCGATGGAGCAATTGTTTTTACGATAGAATTTTCTGCCAACTGTAAAATATTATCGGCGAAAGCACCGGTTGCGTTGATAACTACTTTTGATTTCAGTTCAAATTTTTTTCTTGTGATTTCATCTGTTGCTTCGATGCCAATAATTTTTTCTTTTTCTTTTATAAAATTAGTTAGAGAAAAATAATTTATTACGATGGCTCCTTCCTCAACAGCAGTTTGAGCAAGATTTATTGCCAAACGACTATCGTCAAACTGTCCATCAAAATATAAAACTCCACCATTTAATTTTTTGTCGGATAAATTTGGTAATAATTCTAATGTCTCTTTTTTAGAAAGTAATTTTGTTTTTCCTAAACTTAGTTTGCCCGACATTTTTTCGTAACACATCAAACCGAAACCATAATACCATTTTTGCCACCACTTGTACGATGGCACAACAAATGGAAATCTATGACAAACATGTGGAGCATTTTTTAATAATCTTCCACGCTCAATCAATGCTTCTCTAACTAATCGAAAATTACCTTGCGATAAATATCGTACTCCGCCATGAATTATTTTAGTTGAACGACTTGATGTTCCTTTTGCAAAATCAAATTTTTCTATCAGTAAAGTTTTATATCCTCTTGATGCCGAATCTACCGCACAACCAAGCCCAGTAGCGCCGCCGCCAATGATTATAATATCAAAACAATCTTGTTGCGATAATCTTGCAATTTGTTCTTGTCTATTCATTAAAAAAAAATATAATTTGGAATGAAAAAAAATATTAAATTTTCCAAGTCTTTAAGACTTGGAAAATCTATTCTTTCTACTAACGGAAATCCGTTCAACATGTCACGCAAAGCCTGCGAGGCAGGCAAAGGTGCTCACTCACCATGATGCGGAAAAGAAATTTATTTTTTTCTTATTACATAACATCAGTTAATTATGTAAGAGATTGAGTTGCGCTAATTGCTTTTTTCCAACCATCAGATAAATTTTTTCGATTCGTTTCAGTCATATTTGAGGAAAATATTTTTTCAACTTGCCACTTAGTTTGAAGTTCATCAAGATTTTTCCAAAACCCAACTGCGAGTCCTGCTAAATATGCCGCGCCCAAAGCGGTAGTTTCTGTGATTGTAGGTCGCACAACTTTTGTATTTAGCAAATCACTTTGAAACTGCATTAACAAATTATTTTTTGTAGCGCCACCATCAACTCTTAATTCTTTAATTGAAATTCCACTATCGGCTTCCATCGATTTTAAAACATCCATTGTTTGATAAGCAATACTTTCTAAAGATGCTCGTGCAATATGCGCCGAAGTACTTCCTCTGGTTAAACCGGTAATTGTTCCTCTTGCATGTTGATTCCAATACGGCGCGCCTAAACCTGCAAAAGCTGGAACGACATAAACACCATCGGTCGAGTCAACTTGCGAAGCCAATGCTTCAACTTCGGCAGATGATTTTATAATTCCTAATCCATCTCGCAACCACTGGACAACTGCGCCACCAATAAATACACTTCCTTCCAAAGCATAATTTGTGATTCCATTTATTTTCCACGCAACTGTTGTTAATAAATTATTTTTTGATGGAACCATTTTAGTTCCGGTGTTCATCAACATGAAGCAACCTGTGCCGTAAGTATTTTTTACCATTCCCGATTGCGTACACATTTGTCCGAACAATGCCGCTTGCTGGTCGCCAGCAATTCCTGCAATTGGGATTTCAGTTTCATCATCAAGTAAATTTGTTGTGCCGAAGATTTCAGAACTGCTTCGAATTTGTGGCAACATATTATTTGGAACATCTAATATTTTTTTTAATTCATCATCCCACTGGAGAGTTTCAATATTGCACAACATTGTTCTACTTGCGTTACTTACATCGGTTGCGTGAACAGCGCCGTTAGTAAGTTTCCAAAGTAGCCAAGTGTCAATTGTTCCGAAACATAATTCGCCGTCATTTGCTTTTTTTCTTGCGCCAGAAATATTATCCAAAATCCATTTTATTTTTGTTCCACTGAAATATGCATCAACCACCAATCCAGTTTTTTGCTGAATTAATTTATCGAGATTATTTTTTTTAAGTTCATCGCAAAAAAAAGAAGTTCTTCTATCTTGCCAAACAATGGCATTGTAAATTGGTTTGCCACTAATTTTATCCCAAACTACCGTAGTTTCCCGTTGATTTGTAATGCCAATTGCAGAAATTTCGTTTGCTTTAATATTTGCTTTTGATAAAACATCTTTGGCGGTTGATAATTGAGTTTCCCAAATTTCCAATGGATTGTGTTCGACCCAACCCGGTTGTGGAAAAATTTGCGTGAACTCTTTTTGAGAAGTTGCAATTATGTTTCCATCAAAATTAAATAAGATGGAACGGCTACTTGTGGTGCCTTGGTCTAATGCTAAAATATATTTTTTCATAATATTTATAAGATTAAAAAATTAATTTAAATTTTACAACATCACCCAATCTATATTCCTTCCAATCAGACATTAAGAATTTTCCTTTAGTTTCGACAAAATATTAAAAGTATCAATACTCATTTTTGAAAAAGCAAACCATTTTTTACCCAAATCCTTAAGCGAAGCACCAATATGATAAACAACATTTTCATCAATAATCAGGAATCTGTCGTGTGAATGATCAAACTTATTATCTGTGTTGAATTGCTTGATTTCAAGAGAATCCAAACGGCTGAAAACATTTGCATTTGAAATTAAAAAATGCCTCATAGATACAAACGCATTGATAATTTGTATGCTCATTTTTACAGCAGATTCACTTTTCAAAACCGCTGAGAGCATTGCCACACCTTGCTCTGTAA